>VOFG01000734.1_pt1 | contig 83330 bp, 90 predicted proteins | sample 5384171 | NCBI WGS metagenome assembly VOFG01 (sample SAMN12384726, study PRJNA508395) | human gut metagenome | isolation source: healthy gut F | host: Homo sapiens
GAAAGGAGAATAATATATCTATGGCAAAAGGTTCTGTGAGAAAGAAAGGAAGCAAGTGGTACTACCGCTTCTATGTGGAGGATGAAAGCGGGAAGCTGGTACAGCGCGAGTTTGCGGGAACGGCAAGCAAGAGCGAGACGGAAGCCATGCTTCGTAAGGCAATGGAGGATTATGAAGCGAAGAAGTTCGTGGCAAAGTCCGAAAACGTCACTGTGGGGCAGATGCTGGATATGTGGGTGGAGGAAGAACTGAAACCCGGCAGTCTCAGCAACGGAACGGTATCTGCGTATCAGGGAACGGTGGGACGCATCAAGCAGTTTCCCATCGGAGAGAGAAAGCTGAAAACTGTTACGCCGGAGCATCTGCAATCGTTCCTTGATCTGCTCTCCTTCGGAGGGATGGATGCGAACGGGAAAGAGGTAAAGCCCATCAGCAAAGGCTATATGCGCCTCTTCTCGGCGGTGCTGCAGGGTGCGTTCCGGTTCGCGGTATTCCCCAAGCGGCTTCTCAGCTACAATCCCATGCAGTATGTGGTCATGCGGAAGAAGCAGGAGAGTTACAAACTGTTCTCGGACGACAACAGCGACGAGCTGGCTGTTCCCACCATCACCTACGAGCAGTATGCAGCTCTGACGGACTGGCTCAAAAAGAAGAACAATCCGGCGCTGCTCCCCATTCAGATCGCCTACTTCACCGGGCTTCGGATCGGAGAGGTATGTGCGCTGACCTGGCAAGACATTGACCTGAAAGAACAGGTCATCACGGTACGGCGCAGTATGAGGTACAACGGGGCAAGGCACAAGACGGAGATCGGCCCCACCAAGCGGAGCAAGATCCGAACGGTGGACTTCTGTGACACATTGGCAAAGATCCTGAAAGAAGCAAAGAAGGAACAACACCTAAACCGCATGAGGTACGGAGAGCTTTACAGTCTGAATTACTGCAAAGAGGTACAGGAGAAAGGCCGCAGTTACTATGAGCTGTACACGCTGGGGATGACGGAAGAAGTGCCGGAGGACTACAAGGAATTATCCTTCATCTGCCTTCGTCCCGATGGAGCCTACGAATCCGCAAACACGGTCAGCATCATGTGCCGGACAGCGCAGGAGAAGGTTCCGGGCCTTGAGGACTTCCACTTCCATACACTCAGACACACGTTCACAAGCAACCTGCTGTCGAACGGCGCACAGCCAAAGGACGTACAGGAGCTTCTGGGACATGCGGATGTGAGTACCACGATGAATATCTACGCACACGCGACAAAGGAAGCAAAACGCTCCTCCGCAAGACTGCTGGACAAAGTAGTCGGTGAGTAAAAAAGAAAAAGCTTTCCCTTGTTTTGCCGGATAAGGGCAAAAACAAGGGAAAGCAGTCGAAATCGGAGCGTTGAAGCCGCGATTTTCGTTGAAATATCAGGGATTTTGGAGATTGGGATAGATAAATTTGAATTTGACTTTTAGTTCTTTGCATATTCAAACAAGCGGTACAACTTTTTGGAAAAGCCGCCTGCGTATAGCTTGCTCACATAGGATTTGCCATATAAGGGAATGTATAATGTTTTGTTTACGCTATTCATAAAATACTCCTACAAATTCCGATTTGCTTGTTCCATAAAATTCATTTTATTCGCCTTCAAACTTCGGCGAACAGCATTTCATGCTGTTTGCGGACGGCAAGTCCACAAGGGATAGCCGCTTTAGCGGCGCAAGGGGGTGTAGCCACCTTGACGGAACGAAGTGACGAAACATTCTCCGTCTGGCAGTTTTCTTCTGCCGACCGGGAATGAAGCTCCGCAGGACGCACGATACTCTCGACAGAGAGTATCGAAGTGCGCCCTTAATTCCTAAAGGGATTTGCTTCGCTGTTTATTGCACACTCTCATTTTTCAAATGAAACATAAATCGTTAAACTATCAGGTATGTAGCTGATACTTAAACCTTTTTCTCCATTTGATAGAAGTGTCCCGACAGAAACATAGTTCTCTCCTTTGATTTTCTCTGACACATCCTCAACTACGGAAAAGCCCTCTTGTATCAAAAGTTCCATGTAGTTATCATAGTCATTTTCTTCTATGCCTGAAATACTAATACTGCAATTTCCATGTTCTGTATCAATCATAGCCCATGCAACTGTGCCAGTTGGGACGGGAAGTCCCTCAGTATATTCATTGACTGGCCATTCTCCCTCATCAAGCCTGATAATATCTTCAGATTGCGAATTGCTTGCGTCTCCTGTGTCTTTGGGTGGTGTTTTTGGGGCGGAGCAAGCAGTCAATGACAATATAAGCAAAATTGCAATTCCCGAAATAAATCTTTTCATAGTTACCTCCTATTGTTGTGGACAGCTCTGATAATCTGAATTGTGGCAAATGCAAAAGCGATTATGCCAACCAATAAAATAATTTGAGAAGCATCAAAAATAAAATCACCATTAACCTGAATGTTTGTCATTGCGTCTGCTTGCCCGATTGCTCCTTCCGGCACTTTACCAGACTTTGCAGTAGCATAAATTGAAAAAGCAACAATAGCTACCACAATGGAAATGACACTTGAAATGATCCATTTCCGTTTCTTTGGGACGGAATTATCAATTCCAAACTGTTCTGCTGTGCTGTTAGCAAATTCTTGCGGCGTTCCAAGCCTTTCGATTACCTGTTGTTCAGTTTCTCCATGCTCCACGGCAGAATTAAATATTTCATTCAAGTCACGCACAACCTCAGTTTTGGCTTTGCGTGATAAATTTAATTCCTTTTCAACCTGTCTTATGTATTGCTCCTTCATTCTGAGACCTCCGTTTGTTGATAGGTGGCGATAAAGCTATTTACACAATCCGTATAGCTGGACCAAAACGTAATCAATTCCTGTAAAACTTCCTTTCCTTTAAGAGTAAGGGAGTAATATTTTTTTAATCCGCCATTAGCAGCCGCTGGTGCTAAACGACATTGAATTAGTTCCGCTTCTTGTAAGCGATACAGAATAGGGTAAATCGTTCCCTCTTTTGCATATCCTAAGACAGATGCACTGCTATTTAACTCTGTGATTATTTCATAGCCATAGGTCTCTTTGTGCCCGATTAAGGATAATAGTATCATTTCAAGAGAGCCTTTTTTGAATTGTTGCACATATTTGTTATCCAAAATCTTCACCCCACTTTAGCTCTGCTGATTAGTGTTGCTAAATAGTGGAGCTAATTATACTCATATTCTGTGCCTTAGTCAATAGGCTCCTTGAAAAAGTTACAGTTTGTTCAAGCGTTTGAGCGCCCGAACATTTTTCGTCCGGGCGCTCTCAGTATCAGTCATAAATCAGCTCAAACTTCACAATCTCCTCTGCCTGCGCCTTGCAAGCGTTCATTTGCCGCACCCATTCCATTTGGTTTTCAGCTTTCAGTTGTTATCACCATATTCAAGAAATTACAACGCTATATAAGAACGCAGGGATGGATGAATAGCTGCCGCAGTAGGCGTTGTGGGAATGTGCGCAAACTGCCAGGATTGCGAGGCTGTGGGAAAGCTGTTTGCAGACCTGTGGGAAAAGGCTTGCCTTTTTCCATCAGGTTGTGAATGGCTTTTCCATTGGCACGAGCGGCAGTTTTCCATATTTCCATGACGCAGGAAAATCATCCAACGATCAGCCGGTACGCCGTCAGCGGCACATACCACGCTGCCACGATCAGCCGCCAGACCAGAACGAAACCGCCGATGATCCCGGCCAGGATGAAGTTCAGCGCAAACAGCGCAATCCCGCCGCCCAGAGAGCCGCCGCCCGGTATGATCCAGAGGCGCAGCCGCCAGATGCCGAACGGCAGCCCGCAGAGTATCCATAACCATAGGTAGTCCAGTTCACCGTTTTTCACACAAGCGGACCGAAAGATGCAGTACAACAGCGCGGCGGCCGCCACGGGCAGGATCGTCTTGCAAAAGAAATCCTTTATTGCTTCGCCTCTCGTCATAGGCTCGCCTCCTTTAATATGTCTATATCGTTATTATATTTGATGTTCTGACAAAAGCCCAGGATAAAACGCAGAAAACGGATTTATTCCAGTTCCACATTCTTTTTCCGCTCCTGCTCCGGCTGCGGCGGGGAAAGAAAATCCTCCACATTCTGACGCATGGCAGCATAGTCCTGTTCTTTCCGCTGGGCTTTCTGCAATTCAGCTTTTAGAATGGCTTTTCTTGCGTTGAGCTCGTCTATTTCGGCCTGCATCCGCTCTGTGGCAGGCAGCGGAACCGCACCCAGCCGCTTACACTCCCTGGCGGCGGCTTCAAAAAGGATGATCTCGCTCTCATGCCCTCGCAGAAACTTTTCCTTATCCCTGGACGCCTTATAGCGGTCATAGATTGGCTTGAGCTGGCGGTAGGCGGCGACGTGCTTCATCTTCAAGGCCAGTTCGTCGATTTTCGCCCCGGTATCCCGAAGATCCGCTTTCAGCCGGGCAGCGGAGGCGGATGCCACCTCGCACCGATCCAACAATTCTTCATAACTGCCGATACCATGCTCCGTCAAAAAGTTGGAGGTATCCGCGATCCGTTTCAGATTTTCGATGGTCGCCCAGCGGCGATAGCCTGCACTCTGCTGCGCCTTGATGTTGTTCTGGATATCAATGAGCAGACTGATCTTTCCATTCTGCTGTTTCGGTTGGCGGGAAGGTCTGGCGCGTCCGGCAATCCGGGCGGCAAGGGCTTCTTCGGTGTAGTCCATCCCCAAGGTTTTCAGACGGGTAAACCGTTCCTGATCCGGCGCTCTGGCGGAGATATATTTGCCACGCTTGATCTCATAGCCTTCTCTCTGCAGGCGGCGAAGCAGTTCTTCCAGGTTGGAACAGGCTGGCAGGAGCCGGTCAATAGCAGCTTTCAGCTTCGCCTTATAACTGGTGCCGTTTTGCGTGGTCTGATGTTCAATATAGCTTTTGCCCTTGTCCTGTCCGGGGATGATGACGGACAGACCGTGTTCTTTGCAAAGCCTGTCCGAAGTGCGGCGGATGAAGTGATAGCTCCGCTTATTGGAGTGATAGTGCTTGTGATCCTGAAAGCTGACCGCATTGAAAATCAAGTGGTTATGAACATGATCTTTGTCTATGTGGGTGGTAAGTACAAATTCATACTTGCCGCCCAAGATTTCTTTTGCAAGTTCCATGCCTATTTCATGGGCCTGTTCCGGCGTAACCTCCCCAGGCTGAAAGGCTTGGATCAGGTGTCGGCCCAGGTTCGTTCCCTTGTCGATGGCATGGCGGCGGGTCCAGGCAAATTCGATATCCGCAGTTTCGACGGAGCAGCCATAGGCGGATACCAGGAGCTTCCCGTCTGTTTTCTCCTGGTTGCAGATATAGTCAATGGCTGCTTTCAGCGTTGACTTGATAGGATGTGTCTTTGTAACTGCCATATCTCGTCCAGCCTTTCCCGTATCTCGTCCATGTCGGCCTGATACGCAGGACCTCCGGCGTTGATCCGCTTGGCGATCTGATTGATGTTCCGGCCGATGGCGGAAAGCTCTTTGGTGAACGCCTTGATATCTGCGGTATCTGTATAGATGATATACCCATCAATCGCCATCTTGCGGAGATAGGCACCGATCCGCTGGGTGGGGAGCTGAGCCATCTTCTGTTCAATCAAAGCCCGTTCCTCCGCCGTCACCGGGCAGCGAAGAACGATGGGCCGTTTCCTGTTCGCCATAGCGGATACCTCCGTTTCTCATAAGGGTTTGGGATATCCCAACAAGCAGTTTTCTCTTTTCGGGCAAGGGACCTGAAAAGAAGAAAAATCCGCAAGTGTGGCTACACTTGCTGTGCTTGCTGACTACTTCGTACCCCCGTATTCCTTCCGCTACCCATACTACAATCTGAATGGGGCCTTTTGGCCACATCTGCGGATTTTGCAAAAGAAAAACGCCATGAACTACCTGTTCATAGCGTTCCTTATACCGTATTCAATTTTCTCCCTCGCTGTCTGCTCTTGCATCCAGTATCGCTTGCGCCGTTGCCGTAAGGATTTTGATTTCCGCATCCGTCAGCTCGTCCAACAGCGTTTCAAACTGCATACGCTCCGTAGACTTGCCCTCCATAGCTTCGCCATGAAGAATCTGATCCACGGAGATATGATACCGGGACATCAGCTCTAAGAATACCTGTACGCTGGGATGCTGTCCCTTATTCTCGATGTTGGCGAGATAGCGCGGCGAAATAAACAGCGCATCAGCTGCCTTATTCCGGGATTCTTTCTGCTTTGTGCGCCCGGCTTTGATTGCTGCGCCATACGGCTTGAAGTCGATTTTCGCAACAGGCCGCTTATCTTTCTTCGTTCTTTTAGACATATCCATTCACCCTACTACATTCTACTGTTCACCTCGTTTTCAAGGATATGCCTTATTAGTTCATTGTGTTAGCTTAAATACTTCCTATTATTCACATTCGGTCTATTGCTATTATTCGTTTGACCGTATATAATATATCATGGTAGGTTTTGAACAGAAAGGACGGGTGCTTGTATGGAATATGTATCTTGTGCGGAAGTGGCGGCAAAATGGGGCATTTCCGAAAGACGGGTGCAGAAACTTTGCGAGGGTGAGCGCATACCCGGCGCGGTAAAGTTCAGCCGCATTTGGTTGATACCCAAAGACGCGGAAAAGCCTGTTGACGGGAGAAGAATAGACAGTAAGATAATTGATAAATAGTTGAAAAATGAGCACTACACTTAATTGTTAGGAGGTGTGTAAAGTGGGAACAAAAATCTTAATCGCTGACGATGAAAGCGACATTGTTTCTATGCTCGGCAGCTTTTTTGAAAGCAAGGGCTTTCGTGTCCTGCCCGCTTTCAATGGTGCAGAAGCACTAAAGCAAGTGGAAAAACAACCGGATATTATTTTGCTTGACATCAATATGCCCGGAACAGACGGGTTAGAAGTTTGCAAGCGTATCCGCGATCACATATCCTGCCCGATCCTTTTTCTGACTGCTCGAATCGAAGATACAGATAAGGTAAAAGGCTTTACTGTTGGCGGCGATGATTACATTGTGAAGCCCTTTTCACTTATGGAACTTGAAGCGCGGGTGCGCGCTCATCTGCGCCGGGAAGCACGACACAATTTTGAAGCACAAGTCAAGTTTTCCGGTGATTTGACGATTGACTATTCAGAACGTTGCTTGTTCTTTGGCGATAAGCGTGTCGGTCTTGCAAAAAAGGAATTTGATATTGTGGAACTGCTTTCTCAAAATCCAGGACAGATCTTTGATAAAGAACGGATATATGAGCGTATTTGGGGTTATGACAGCGAGGGCGACAGCAGCGTTGTGGCAGAGCATATCCGCAGAATACGATCCAAAATCGCGGCATATACCGACCGCATATATATTGAAACGGTTTGGGGGTGTGGATACAAATGGGTCAAGTAAATTGCCGCAAGCACTATTTATCTCTCCGAAAAAGCCTTGTTCTCTATGTAATTGCCTTTGTTGTACTCGCAGTTTTTCTATCCGTAACGACTTTTTCAATCTGTGGTAGTGCTGCCGAAGATATTAGAGCATCTTATCCCCCGTCCGGCGAAAAATATTATTTGACAAATGAACAGGGGGAACAGTTGGGCGACGGCGCTTACATCGGGACAGTGCCCGTCCCGATGTCTAAAGAGGACGAGCGTACCATTGCGCTACTGGAGAAACTTCCCATTGTTGCAACTCCTATCTATTCTGCATTCTGTATTATCGCTGCTGCGCTGCTGTTTTACAGAAACAGGCTGAAAAAGCCGCTTGTGGAACTGCGGACTGCTTCTGAAAAAATAGCGAACAATGACTTGGACTTTTCAATCGACTATGATAACAACGATGAATTGGGGCAGCTTTGCGCGTCCTTTGAAATCATGCGGACAACCCTTGCGGACAATTTCTCTAAAATGTGGCGGCAAGTTGAAGAACGAAAAGCACTCAACGCCGCTTTTGCTCACGATTTGCGTACCCCTCTAACAGTACTAAAAGGCTATAATGAAATGCTGCAAGCCAGCGAAAATCCTCAAACACAAGAAACCGCCGCCATAATGGGCAAACATATCTCCCGTATGGAAAGCTATGTGAGCAGTATGAGCAATCTTAGGCGCATGGAAGATGCGCAGCCGGAGTACAAGTTGATAGACTTGCAGACAGTGGCATCTTCTTTGTATGACAGCGCAAAAATCGTATGTGCGAAAAACGGAAAAGAATTGATTTTACAAAATGACATGCCTGTTTCGCAGTTATCCCTTGATGGGGCCTTTGTTTCACAGGTCAGCAATAACCTGATCTCCAACGCGGTTCGGTATGCCCGGACTGCGGTGACAATCTCTTTTGCCTTGCGTGACAATGGCCTGCTGCTTTCCGTATCGGATGATGGAAAGGGGTTTGACAAAAACGGTCTGCAAAAAGCCACCAGTCCATATTACACAGAGGAAAGCAACCATTCCGAGCACTTTGGACTTGGGCTGTATATTTGCAAGCTGCTTTGTGAACACCACAACGGCTATTTGAAGATCGAAAATACTGCATCCGGGGCAAAGGTATCCGCCTACTTCAAATCTCCTGCCTTGTAGATAAAAAGTAGATATTTTCCCTCTATACTCTCCATGAAAACACATGGAGAGTATTTTTTTGCTCCCTATGGAGAAAGGGGCTTTTTATGGAATTAAAAACGATCGGACTGACAAAAAAGTTCGGTTCCAAAACCGCCGTGGACAATTTGAATATTACCTTAACAAATGGCGTCTACGGCTTACTGGGTGCAAATGGCGCAGGGAAAACAACGCTTATGCGTCTGCTCTGCAATATCCAAAATCCTACTTCCGGGAAAATTCTGCTGAACGGGAAAAACATTGTGGGGCTGGGTGAACGCTATCGCAATCTTTTGGGCTACTTGCCCCAGCACTTCGGATATTACCCGGATTTTTCAGCGTTTGACTTCCTGCTCTATGTTTCTGCCCTAAAAGGATTGGACGAGAAGGCGGCGCGGAAGAAGTCAAAGGAGCTGCTGGAAGCAGTAGACTTATCGAGAGAAAGTAAGCACAAAATCAAAACCTTTTCCGGGGGCATGAAGCAGCGTTTGGGGATTGCACAGGCCATGCTCAATGACCCCCATATTTTGATTTTAGACGAGCCGACGGCGGGGCTTGACCCGAAAGAACGCGTCCGTTTCCGCAATTTGATCAGCGCCTTTTCCAAAGACCGCATTGTGATCCTGTCTACGCATATTGTTTCCGATGTGGAGTTTATTGCGGAGGAAATCATCATGATGAAATCCGGGCAAATCATTCACTTTGGAAATCCGCAGGAGATCACTTCTGAAATCGACGGCCAAGTGTGGGAATGTACGGTTCCGACTGCCTATGCGGAAAAATACGCGGCTGCCTACAACACAAGCAACTTGCGAAACACCAGCGAAAACCAGACAATTTTACGGATCATTGGAGATCGTCCGCCGATGGAAAATGCAGTAAGGGTGCAGCCTACTTTGGAAGATTTGTACCTGTTCTATTTCAAAGGGGGCTGTGAAGAATGAAAAAACTGATTCTTTTTGAACTGCGGAAAGTGTTTTCAAAGCGTTTGGCGCTCATCGCTCTAATTGGAATTATCCTGTTCTCTGCCTTGCTATCCTTTTCCACCTTTCAAAACAAATATGCGTTTGACCAAAATATCGGTAAAGGTACTGGCAAAACAGCAGTAGAAATCGACAAGGAAATTGCAGCGAAATATGAAGGAATCCTGACAGACAAAAAAGTGCAGCAAATGATGTCTGATTTTGCACCGACATCAGATTTACATGGATTGAGTGCAATCTATGTTTATCAAAACGCCATGCAATCGGCAGCCTTTTCACGGTTTTCTGATAAAGAGGGAAATTGGAACGGATTAAGTGTTTCTGATGTATTTGGCAATGAAGAAATCAAAATTGGCTATGTGGACGGTTGGCTTTCCACCAGCCGAAACATGGTGCGGGTTTTTGTCGCGCTTGCTCTTGCGGTTATCATCATGCTTGCTCCGATTTTCTCCGGCGAGTATGAAGGTGTTGACAATATCATATTGACAAGCAAGTACGGTAAAACCAAATGCGCTACTGCAAAGGTGGTTGCAGGTATTCTCACCGCCATTCTCACTACCACGCTGATTGCAGCATTTAACCTGCTTCTTGCTTTTGTTTTTTATGGAACAGAAGGGTTGGATTGCAGTATTCTATTTGCCCCCAGTGACTATGTGGAAGCGTTTATCCCTTTTAATATCACCTGCGGTACGCTGCTCAAATATCAAATTCTGCTGGCATTTACCTGTACGCTTAGCGTTACGGGAATTACACTGTTCCTATCTGCAATCAGTAAAAATCAGATTGTAGCTTTGGTTGCGGCGATGGCAATTTTTCTTTTTCCCGTTTTGCTGCCGATTACCGAAGTAAATCCATTGTTCCGATCGGCACGAAGGGAGGTGAGAACATGAAACCTGATCGCCACGCCGAACACAAGCAGCACGCCTTTGACAGCTTTTGCAAAAAGGTCTTGAAGTGCGAGGCCTGCAATGGCTATCGAGAGATCAGCCGCAGGAAGAAGCACAGCATCCCTTTCAGCGAACTGCCGGAGGACGCAATGGAGCAGCTTGCGGCCTATGACCGTTATCCCTGGGAGTACAACACCTTCATTCTTGGCGGTGATGTGATCCTGATCGAAAACGATCTGCTGGCCGATGCGCTGAACGCCTTGCCTCAGGACAACCGGGATATCCTTCTGATGTACTGGTTCCTGGAAATGGCGGACCGTGAGATCGCGGAGCGTATGAACCTGGCCCGCAGGACGATCAACAACCGCAGGCTGAAATCCTATCGGCTGCTGAAAGAGCTGATGGGAGGTGATACGGATGCGTGACACCGCAGCTTCCCGGAATAAACTTCTTCCTTACCCGGTCATTACCGCCGCTGTCCAGGGCGACCCTGACGCGGTGAACCGTGTGATCGGCCACTACTCCGGCTACATAGCGGCACTTTCCACAAGGACAAGCTATGATCCTCAGGGCTGTCCTCATTCTCAGGTGGACGATGATCTGCGCCGCAGGCTGGAAACGAAGCTGATTATTGCGATTCTGGATTTTGACCTGACCTGATCCAGATGACCGCCGTGCGTTCCCCTTTCCGCATGGTGTATTCCGCACCTTGACAAAGAAAGCCCGCTGAGAGGTCAGCGCCGCAGTATAAGGCAAACGGATACATTCCTGTTTGTGCCGAGCTATACGGCCGGTGCGCCATGACCTCGTTTCAAGTCCGCAGGGACGGGAGAGCGAATAACACCCGGCCGTAAAGCAAGCGTGGCAGCTTGCGGGCGATGACGCACGGGCAGGGTCAAAGATACTCGCGCATTGAACGCCCAAAAAGCATTGTGCGCCGCACCCATCAGCATGGGCCGGGGGGAGACTCCCGTGGAGCTGTGCCAGCAGCCGTCCGTTTTGCCTCTTTCATTGCTATGCTTTATGAAAGGGGATTTTATCATGCAAGATAAAGCTACAAATCCCGGCAAGACCAGCAGGCCAGAGAAAAATCCTCTGGATGCAAAAACGACCTATCACATTGGTAATCGGTCGTTCGTCGTTGAGCCGGTTTTCAAAGAAGAAAGCCCGGATACCCTGGGCAGCGTTCTCCTTCGCCTGATGAAGTCCGAGAGTGAAAAGCTGTAAATAGCTTTCAAACCCGGCTGACAGAGGCAGCAAATGGCGGTATAATGTGTTCGTACAAGTATATTTGCTATTCGACTGCCTTGACGGAAGGAGGACTTATGAAACAGTCGAATAACAAAAAATCCCGTGACGTGACCGCCTTTCTCTATGAAAGGCTTTCCCGTGACGATAATCTTGAAGGCGAAAGCTACAGCATCGGCAATCAAAAGAAACTGCTTGCCAAAGTCGCAAAGGAAAAGGGTTACACAAATCTGATCCATTTTCTGGATGACGGTATTTCCGGCGTGACGATGGATCGCCCCGGCTTCGTGGAAATGATCTGCCAGTTGGAACAGGGAAAAGCCGCCGCCGTCTTTGTCAAAGACCTTTCCCGCCTGGGGCGAAACTACATTGAGGTCGGACGGTTGACGGAAGAATTTTTCCCGGACCATGATATCCGTCTGGTGGCCGTTTCGGATAACATCGACACGGCAGAGGGCGAAAATGAGCTTGCCCCGATCCGCAACCTGTTCAACGAGTGGTACGCCCGCGATATCAGCAAAAAGCGGCGCATCAGCAATAAGATCAAGGGCAACGCCGGTGAGCCGATGGGCCAGCCGCCCTACGGTTACATCAAGGACCCGAATGATCCGAAGCATTGGATCGTGGATGACGAGGCAGCCCAGGTTGTGCGCCGCGTTTACAGCATGACTTTGGAGGGCTTCGGAACAGAGCAGATCGCCGCCCAGCTTGAAAAGGACGGTGTCCTGACCCCGCGGGCCTACTGGCTCACGAAGGGCATCAAACGCCCCGGCAAGGGCAAACAACAGCCGCCTACCAAGTGGAACAGCTCTACCATCACCAAAATTCTCTCCCTGCAGGAATACTGTGGTGACATTCTCAATTTCAAAACTTATTCCAAGTCCTACAAGAATAAGAAGCGGATCGACAATGACCGTGAGAATTGGGTGGTGTTCCAGGACGTCCATGAGGCGATCATCGAGCGTGCTGTCTATGAGCAGGTGCAGCAGAAGCGGGGCAAAATCCGCAAGCGCCGCACCAACAACGGAGAACACAATATGTTTTCCGGCCTGTTGGTCTGCGCCGACTGCGGCAGCAACCTTCACTTTCACTTCAATCAGGGCAATCCGGAGATCAAGTATTTCAACTGCTCCAACTACAAGGGCAACCGCGGTACCTGCACCTCTACCCATTATGTCCGTGTGGACTTCCTGGAGGAAGTGGTGCTGGGAGAGATACGGCGCTTAACGAAATTCGCCAGCCTCTATGAGGACGAGTTTGTAAAAGCGGTGATCGGTCATTCCCAGCAGGCGGAGCAGACAGACCGCAAGCTGAAGGAAAAAGAGCTAAGAACGCTCCTTGCCCGTGACGAAGAATTGGACGGCCTCTTTGAGCGCATCTATGAGGACAATGTTTCCGGCAAGCTCAGCGACGACCGCTTCGCGAAGATGTCCCGCCGCTATGAGGACGAACAGAAGGAGCTGGCGGAGAAAATAAAAAAGCTCCGCTCCGAGATAGAGAAGCAGAGCAGCCGTTCCATGACAACGGATATGTTTATCGGTCTTGTCCGCAAGTACACCAGAGCGCGGAAACTGACGCCCAGGATGCTGAACGAACTGATTGAGAAGATCGAAGTGTTCAATGCTGAGAAGATCGACGGCGTATGGGAGCAGCGGCTTCGCATCCACTATAACTGCGTCGGAACGATTGAGATTCCAACGGTGCTGCCCCTGCCGATCCCGGAAGTGTCCGTAAATACAAGAAAAGGCGTAGTCGTCAACTACGCCCCCTGTGAACTCGCTGTATAAAAAGCGAGTGTTCTTACAGCCTTTCAAATGCTGTAAGAACACTCGCCATGGTTGCGGAGGCGGGACTTGAACCTGCGACCTCCGGGTTATGAGCCCGACGAGCTACCAGCTGCTCTACTCCGCGATATTCAGTTTTGCGCGGTTCCCGGCGCTGCCCCGAGAATGGAGGTAACTACTTGGGTTATGAGTTTCTGACAAAGAAGCCCATAATCCGGAGGCTTTTCTGTTGTAAAGCCTTTACCATGAGGCATTGCAGGCTCAAATAGCAAATAACCCGAATTTTGTTATCTATTGACAGCATTTTTTGCAAAAGCCAAATATTTTTATTCCTTTTGCAAATCTATTGCAAACGAGGATTTTGCCTTACTGTTTCCAACCATGCAATTAAGAGAAGAACAGGAATAGGATTATGATTATAACGATTACAAATTTTAATGGTGTAGGAAAGACCACGACCGCATTGAACCTTGGGGCTGCACTTGCCGCAGAAGGAAGAAAGGTCTTGCTGATCGACAACGATCCGCAGGGGAACCTTACCTCGGCTTTGGGCTATACGCCCGGCGAACAGAAGAATACGCTGGCAAAGCTTCTGCTCGTTCAAATCGACTCGCCGGAAGATCTGGGGCTCTATCTTCCCCGTGCCGTGGTACATACAGGGACCGGCATTGACCTGATTCCTGCCAATAAGCGGCTGGCAGATGCCGCTGCCCGTTTACAGGTCATGCAGCTTTCGCAGTACAACACGGCGGAAGCGATAGAGACATCCTGCGAAATGATGATGGACAAGCTGTTGGATGCTTTCCGTGAACAATATGATTATATCGTCATTGATTGTGGCTTGAAGCATGAGCTGCTGACCGTCAACGCGCTTGCTGCGGCGGATTACTGCATCATTCCCGTGCAGGCACACTTCCTTGCCAGCGAGGGCATCCCCGATGTGCTGGAGCTGGTCAAAAATGTGCAGAGCCGCTTCAATTCAAAGTTAGAGGTTGCGGGCATTCTTCTTACCATGTATCAATCCCGGCCTCAGCTCTGCCAGAGCGTCCGCACCGCGGTCGCAGAGCTGTATGGTGACAGCCTTCGGGTGTTTGAGCGGCCCATCGAGCAGACCATCAAAGTCGCGGAGTGCCCTGCGGCAGGCATGAGCATTCTCGATTATGCACCGCGAAATCCAGCGGCGGAATCCTACCGCAGTCTCGCGCAGGAGGTGCTTCAGCTTGGCTAAACGCGATATGAATGACCTGCTGAAACGGCGTATGAGCGCGACGCAGCAGGCGGCGGAGGTCACAGTAGGCGATGAAGCCTATGAGATGCTGTTTCAAGGCAAGCTGGCATCATCCGCCTCAAAATTTTGTGATCTGCCGCTGGACAGGCTCCGCCCTTTCTTCACCGCGGATATTGGTTTTCACCCATATCCGCAGGAGAAGCTCAAGGTGTTTTCACAGCAGCTTGCAGAGCAGGGCATCTATGAGAGGATCATTGTGCGCCCTATTCCCGAAAGCGAGGACTACGAGATCCTCGCAGGGCATAACCGTACTGAAGCGTGGCGGCTGACTGGACACACAACGATCCCTGCTGAAGTCGTGAACGCCGATGATGCAAGAGCAGTCTCCATTGCTGTTGCCACGAACCTCCTGCGGCGGCAGGATCTTACCATCATAGAGCGCGGCAAGGCGTACAAAGCAGTGCTTGATGCAGAGAAACGACAGGGGTCAAGAACAGACATTGGAACTTCTGGCGAGAATCGCCAGAAGTTCCTCACCCGTGAAATTGTTGCCGATTTCTTCGGCGTGACCGAGTATGAGATCCGTAAAGCCATCAAGCTGGCGGGGTTGATCCCACCTCTCGCCGACATCCTGGAGAACAACCCGCGCAAGCTGCCGATTGCCTGTGCCGAGCTGATCGCTGACTATGACGCAGCCACGCAGCAGGCATTTGTGGAGATGTGTTCTATCGAGGACTACACGCTCAATAAGGCTGCTATGCAAAGCATCGTCCATGCCTGTCCACCTCCATCTGCAAATCATCAGGGCATTTTCGCCGCATGGCGGCAGGCACGCGCAAGGGAGACACAGAGACGTGCTGCACAGCCGAAGAAAATCAGCTTTGACCGCAGAAAATTTGCCCCCTACCTTGAGAGGCTGGGCAGTGATAAGGAAATTGAAGAGCTGTTTTTGGAGTTCTTGCGGCAGCGGGTCAACTGATGTATAATCACAGAAAAGAAAGAGAGGGCTTAACGCTATGAGCGAACAGGATAAGATACAGCTTTTTGAGAATCAGAAAATTCGTACTGCATGGGATACAGAGAAAGAAGTATGGTATTTTTCTGTTACCGATGTCATTGCTGTTTTAACAGAACAGCCTACCGCACGCGGGGCAAGCAACTACTGGGCCAAACTCAAGCAGCGTTTGAAAGAGGAAGGGGCGGATGAACTGCTGACAAATTGTCAGCAGTTGAAAATGATTGCCTCAGACGGAAAGCACCGCGCAACGGATGTTGCCACGACAGAGCAACTTCTGCGTATCATCCAGTCTATCCCATCACCAAAAGCTGAACCGTTTAGGCTCTGGCTTGCAGAAGTCGGTCGGGAGAGAATTGAAGAAACCATTGACCCTGAACAGGCCATTGACCGGGCCTTGGAAACCTATCTGAAAAAGGGATATGATCCCGATTGGGTGCATCAAAGGCTACTTTCCATCCGCATTCGCAACGAACTGACCAATGAATGGCAGAAGCGCGGCGTGGAAAAGGGCCGTGAATTTGCGATTTTGACCGACGAGATCTCAAAGGCATGGTCCGGCATGACCATGCGGCAGTATAAAAACCTCAAGGGGCTCAAAAAGGAGAACCTGCGCGATAATATGAGCGATACCGAGCTCGTGCTGACCATGCTGGCGGAGGCATCAACGCGGGATATTTCCAAAGCGACAAAACCGGATGGTTTTGCCGAGAATGTGAAGGTGGCCAAACGTGGCGGTAATGTTGCAAATGTTGCACGGCAGCAGCTTGAGGCGGAAACTGGCCATCCCGTCATCACAGCACAGAATGCCGCACAGCTAAATGCGGTGGTTACAGAAATGATCGAAGCGTCGGCGCAAGTGCTTGACCGTCTGGATGAACTTAAAACAAAATAACATTTTCCTGACTTCAGGAAAATGTTATTTCAGTGCAGACAAACGCAAATTAAGATAAGAAATGCTGAAAGGCTCGACACCGTAAGGTGCCGGGCCTTTTCCTATGACTCCGAGGTGAGAGAAATGAAAGAGACAACAAATAACTGCCGAGCATCCCGCGCTCATAATCCGTTTGACGACGGTGCGAGGGAGCGTTTGCGGCGCATGGGGCTGCTTACCGAGACGGGGAGCATCGAGGCGTCGGCCTTGACTGCGCTGGCTCATACCTTCGCCGGATTGCTGTTTGACGATTTGTGCGATGCCAGCCAAGACTATTCCGGTGTCCAAACCGAATTGCAGCAGCTGTTTGACGCAGTGGATCGTGCAGAGCCGAGGCAGAAATTTCTGCTGCTTTGCCTGCAATATGACCGCCTATCCCAAGTCCTTCCTGATCCCATTTGGTGGATCAGTGGGACACCTGAGATCGCGGGCGAATTTGCAGAACACTTTATCCGGCACTTAAAGAAATTGAGCGGCTGCGAGGAGGTAGTGCGGTGAAGGGGATTTTGGTATATCAGCCTCCGGGCAGAGCCTCGCAGGTCGCTGCCTTTATAGAGGATCTGGAGCCGCGGCTCAGAGAAAAGATTATTCGACAGCTATACCGATTGACGCTGCCGCAGAAGCCGGAAATGAAGGAACCGCATTTCAAGCGTTTTTCACTTGAGCGGTATCGGAGCCTATGCGAGCTGCGGGTGAAAACCAAGCTCTGCGTTCGCGTTATCTTTTACCCATGCGCCAACGGAGATACTATGCTCCTTTATGCGTTCGTCAAGCGCCAGAAGCGGGATACGATGCAGGCGTTAGAGCAGTCTCTCAGCATACTCGATGCGCTGCGGGAACACTCGGAGCGCGCGGTAGAATACAAGGTCAGAGAGGAGGGAGCATGAGACGACCGCACATCCTTTGATACCGCGAAAACAGCAGATCATAACAAATTTCTACATTAGGAGGTTCCCACAACATGAAAAAGGCAATTCTCTGTGTACTGCTGACGCTGTCCATGTCGGTCTTGGCGTTTGCATTGGAGGTACCGACAGATACCGTGGTGCAAAATCTGAATGGCAGCCAGCAGGTCATCAAAACCTTTACGATCCCGGCAGATCAGGACCCGCAGAGCCTGATCGAACAGCCCTTTGAGCTGGAGGGCTATCTCTACAGTTTTACGGATATTGTCAAAACGGAAAATGCCGTAGAGGAATCCAGACACCACACCAAGATCATCACCGTGGAAACGGACAAAAATGATCTTGCCCTGATTTTGCAGCAGCTGAAGCCAACCGTGGAATATGACGACGGGGTGTTCAGAGGTACACTTGCCCTTGACCACACGACCATCAACACCGAGGCGTCCGGCTATGTTCCCAAAAGCTATACCGTGAGTGAAGTCAAGACCATAGGGCAGCTTGACCGTAACGATATGTCCTATGTCCCGTCTACTACCGTAAAAACGGACGCACCTTGAACCTTGTCAATTTGGAATGGCAGGTCACGGGAACGGACCTTGTTGGTGAGGCATTGGTGCCATCGTCTTATCAGGCCGTTGCCACCTATTCTGCAAAGGCGACCTATCAGGCGGCTACCGGCTATGTCACAACTGCGGAATATACCGGCGAGATCACGCGCGAGGGCGTCGAGAGCATCACCTATGTGCTGACTTATCTGGGAACAAAGGTCGGTATCGCTCATGTGCTTTCCAATGTGGGCGGCTTCTTTGCGGCGAACTGGCTTGTACTTATTGTCGGTGCCGTGATGGGAGCTGCCGTGATCTTCGGCATCGTATATGCTTCGTATGTACGTCGGCATAGAGCTGCTCATACCGAGGCGGACGACGACGGCGCGAGCTTTTCAGAGGAGGAAACGGAATGAAGCATATTAGACGATTGGCCGAATTGGCATTGATGCTCATAACGATGGCGGCGCTGTCTGTCGGAGCCTTTGCCGCGGAATACTGCTTTGAGACAGGGGCAGGAACGGAATATTATCCTGCGACCTCTTATGGAGACACCTACGGCATCGCATACAACTTCGGCGGCCCCAATCCCGTGGACTATCAGATCCCCGAATTGCCCTACGGTGTGTCCGGCACGACGCAGATCGGCATTATGGAGAAAAACTATTTGCCCAGCTTGCAGCAAAATGCCGGCACTTCCATTTCCGGCGAGTACGGTATCTCTGGCGGACTCTATGATTTTCCGGCAACAGCTGCCCCTCCTGTACTGAGCGTTCCCGCGTATACCGGCGTTGACGGCATGGAGCGTAAGGATGGCAGCATTGGTACGTTGAAGATCCCATCTCTGAATATCAATATGAAGGTTTGGGAGGGTGAGACCCGCGCCAGCATGGCAAAGGGACTGGGACACTATAGCTCCACCTCCGGATGGGACGGCAACATCGGTGTCTGCGGTCATAACCGGGGCGCGAAATACAATATTGGCAGCATCAAAAATCTGGAGATCGGCGATACCATCACATATTCGACGGTCTACGGAACACGGACTTATGCTGTCATTTTGGTAAAGACGATCTCAGATTCCGACTGGAGTTATTTGCAGGCGACCGCTGATAACCGCATCACCATCACCACCTGTCTTGCTGACCGACCAAGCAAAAGAGTGTGCGTTCAGGCCGTGGAAGTGAGCCGATGAAATCGGAGTAACGTGATATTTTTGTGCAACTTTTTTTAGCGGCGTAAGCATTTAAAATAAACCTTTGACAAGCCATTACTTCTGTATTATGCTCAAACCACTCCGGAGAATACAATCAAAAAAGGAAGTATCAGATTGATACAGCAATTCAGACCGAAGAGGAAGGACGATGAGATCAGAGTAAAAATGGATATCACCGTTGACCTTCCTACAGAAGTAGCTGAACAGGCTGAGAAGCTTGGCATTTACGAGTTTGAGCGGTGCATTTATGATCCCGACACTCGCCGTATGACTGCCAGCGTGACCACCACGTTTTATCGGAAGGGAGCGTGATACAATGAAGAAGATTTTGTATTTGCTTATCGGGCTTGCGTTAGGCTTTGCCCTTGGTTCGCCTGCGGCACAGGCTATTGAGGGTATCCTCGCACAGCGCTGCACCTCGCCTATTCTCCTCAACGGTGCTCCCGTTGAGATCGAAGCGTACAACCTCAACGGACACAACTACTTCAAGCTCCGTGACATCGGCAAGGCGGTCGGCTTCAATGTTTATTGGAATGCCGAGGACGGAACGGTGCAGATCGAAACAAATCGTCCCTACACCGGCGAAGCACCCGCAAAGGCGGAAACTGACAAGCCGGTATCGCAGCCGGAGGTTACAGCTTCCGCTGCCGATGTAGATGCCATGAAACAGGACATCGTGGACCGCACCAACGCACTCCGAAAGGAAAACGGCATCGCTGCCCTAACCGCCAACGACAAGCTCATGCAGGCGGCGCAGGTGCGGGCCGACGAAATGGCCGCCAGCGGCGCATATTCCCACACACGCCCAGACGGGAGGAAATATACCACGGTCACAGACTGCAAATATGTCGGGGAGAACATCCACCAAATCCCATTGCTATATCTGGAACAGCAAAAGGGAGAGCTTGCGGGGAACCGTTGTGCACTCATGGTCAAAGTCCGCAGGGCACATGGAGAATATGATCAATGCAAGCTATGCCTCGATCGGTGTGGGGCTTGCGCGAGGAATTGATGGCAATGGCCTCGAGTGCTGGTACTGTGTCCAGCTATTCCTCCGGGATGAATACCATATCACATGGGTGGATACGCCGGCAAATGGGTAACACACCGCTCCAGAAAATAGCAGTTGATTTCATGATAAAGTTCTGATAATATAATGATAAAAACGGAACGGAATCATGGAGGAATTACTATGATAAATATTAGACCTGTTTCCGATTTGCGAAACAAATTCCCTGAAATCGAGGAAACCGTGCTGAGAACAGGCGAGCCCGTCTATCTGACCAAGAACGGCTATGGCTCCATGGTGGTCATGAGCATCGAGCAGTATTCGGCGCTGACGGATGATATCGAGCTGAAGCTGGACGAGGCCGACCGGGCGGCGGATTCTTCGGATGTCCGCTATTCCGGAGATGAGGTATTCAAGCGAGCAAGAGGACGTATCCATGGACGGAAAGCACTATAAGCTGAGCATTTTGCCGCTCTTTGAGGATGATCTCAATGAGATCGTGGACTATCTCTGCATTCGCCTTCAGAATCCCATTGCGGCGGAGGACTTTGTTGCTGCCGTAGAAACAGCGATCCGCGAGCGTCTTTCCTGTGCGGAAGCATTTGAGCCGTATCATTCCGAAAGAGAGCGCAGATATCCTTATTACCGCATTCAGGTGAAAAACTACACGATCTTCTATGTGGTGATCGGAGACACGATGGAAGTGCGCCGTATCATCTATAGCCGAAGAGATATAAGTAGGCAACTTTGACAAAAACTTCATAGACAAGCGAAGCAGACCGAGACACTTCTCGGCCTGCTTTTCTCATGCAAAAATTGTAGGAGGTATCACATTGAAAATGATCAAAACAAGGCTCATTTCGACACTTCTGGTTGTCATGACGCTGCTCAGCCTGCTGCCCACCACGGCCTTTGCCGCGACCGGTACGGGCAAGGGCATTACGATCACGACCAATCAGGTGTACTGGTCCACGCGTATACTGGCCAACGGCACACCGTACAGCTACCGCCCGCCGGAGGCGGCAGGGCGGCTTCTCTACTGCCTCGACAGCGGGCTCGGCTACCACAACGCTACGCCGTCATACTGTGATTCTTTTACCTATACCTCGGCTACCAATGCAGACGCCGACGCCGTTCTCAAAACCGCTGTTGCCAACAGCGGCCTTGGCGAGATGGACGCGGCGACGCTCGCCAATGTCAAGTGGCTCATGACCTACATCAACGACAGCAAAGCATCCAATATAGGCCAGCTCTTTATGGCGGTGCAGACTTATATTTGGGACCATCAAAGCTATAAGGGCGCGGGAGATGGCACCGGAGACGCGGGCGGTTATGCCAATGCGGATACCTATGACCTGTATCTGAGCCTCATCGACTCCATGCTTGCGCAGAAGGCACAGGAGGATGCCGAATTTCAGCGCCAGATCGAAGCGTATGCTGCACAGGGCATAGTAGCAACCATTGTGGAAGACGATAGTCTCAAATGGGCGGTATTTGCCTTGTCAAGCAATCGCAAGAACCAGTCTTTTTTAATTATTATGCGCCAAGGAAACTTGCTGTCAACACGCCAAAGCCTGATCCGGATAATCCTCCTGCCGGCGATGCCGACATTACCTTGCGAAAGGTGGCTGCCGGAACGACCCGCGGGCTGGACGGTGCAAAATTCAACATTTACCGCGACGGTCAGATCGTCGGCAGCGATGTGACCCAGAATGGCGGAATCATTGAGGTCAAGGATGTCACCAAGGGCCTGTGGTCCTTCGTGGAAACCGAGGCGCCGGCAGGCTACTGCGCGGACTCTACCCCCATCAGCGTCTATGTGGATACCACAGATGGTGACAAGCAGTACACGGTCACTGCCGAAAATTACGCACTGCCCGATATGAAGATCACCAAGCGGGACGCCATGAGCGGCAAACCGATTGCCGGCACGGTGCTCTCGGTGAAGTCCGTCACCGGCAGCTATTCCACCTCCGTCACGACCGGGACGGACGGTTCCGCAACGCTCTCGGCCATTCCTGCCGGTGTCTATGTTGTGCGTGAGGAATCCGTTCCCGAGCCGTACATCGTAACCAATACCGAGCAGACCGTGGCGCTGCGCCCCGGCAAAACCTCCGAGGTCACTTTCGTTGACTATGTAAAACCCGGTTTGGAGATCCTAAAGAAGAACATTGCCAACGGAGAACCTATCGAGGGCGTGACCTTCCGCATCGAGCAGATCGACGGCAGCTTTTCCACCAGCGCCACCACCGATAACCATGGCCGCATTTTCCTCGACTCTGTCCCGGTCGGCACATTCAAGGTGACGGAGAAAAATGTTCCGTCCCATGTCATTCTCTGCCCCATCCCGCAGGAAGTGGCATTGAAGCCCGGCGAAACCTCTACCGTCACCTTCTTCAACGTCCTCAAACCCAGCTTGGAGATCCGCAAGGTAGACAGTGTCACCGGCGATCCCATCAAGGGCGCTAAGTTCCAGATCTGGTATGGCAGCAACCACACCGACACCGGCGAGCTCAATGACCTCGGCACTTACTTTTCTGACGCGAGCGGAAAAATCATTCTCCCTGAGATCAAGGATGGCTGGTACAAAGTAACGGAATTGGAACCGGCGTCCGGGTACGCCATCAAGGAGCCTGCCACACAGGAATGCTTCATCTCCGGTGGTGAGAGCAAAGTCCTGATCTTTGAGAACACGCCTCTTTCCGCCATCATCATCCGCAAGGTGGACAGTGAGAGCGGTCAGCCGTTGGAGGGTGCATGGTTCCGCATCCGCTACCTCGGCGGCACCTCCGGTACGGGCGGCACAGTGGTTGGTGAATACCGCACATCCAGCAACGGCACCATCGTTGTAACCGGCCTCAAGGCGGGAACCTACATTTGCGAAGAGATCTCCGCGCCGGACGGGTACGTCATCACCGACGCCACGGAAACGGTCTATCTTTCCGGTAAGGATCAGGACGTTATCACCATGACCTTCGGAAATGATAAGATGGGCTCGCTGCTTATCGTCAAAAAGGACGCCGTGACCGGCGTTCCCATTTCCGACGTAGAGTTTCTTATCACGGATTCGGATGGCAGCGTGATCGGCAACGCCAACGGCAAATATGTGACCGATAGCGCCGGCACCATCCGTATTGATAGCCTGACCCCCGGCATGACGGTCATTGCAAAAGAAGTGCGCGCTAAGGACGGCTATATCCTTGACGATATCCCGCAGAGCATCAAGATCAGGCGCAATTCTGTGATGACGCTGGAGTTTCGTAATGTCCCCAAAGGCGGCGTGCTCGTCAAAAAGGTGGATGCTGTAACGAACGCCCCCATCTCCGATGTTGAGTTTCTTGTCACCGACGCCGATGGGAATTATATTGGTAACGCCAATGGTAAGTTTGTCACCGATAGCGCTGGCACTTTTACCATTACCGACGTTGCCCCCGACACGACGCTCATCATCAAGGAGACGCGCACCAAGGATGGCTATATCCTCGACGATACCCCGCAGACGGTCAAGGTCAAGTCCAACGAGGTCGTGACGGTGGAATTTCGTAATCAGCCCAAGGGCAACCTCATTGTAGTCAAGCAGGATTCTGTGACAAAGGCACCGCTGGAGGGTGTCGAGTTCAAGATCGTCTATGCGGATGGCTCGTATGTAGATGCCGAGGGCGGCACGCTGTCCTCCACCGGACTGTACCGGACGGATAAGGCGGGTAAAATCACCATTTCCGGCATCTCCGGCACCATAGTAGCGACGGAGGTGAAATCGATCCCCGGTTACACCATTGACGAAAACACCCGTACCCAGACCGTGGTTGTCAACCCCAACGATACGCAGACGCTCCACTTTTACAACACGCCTGTCGGCGGCGTGGAGATCATCAAGGTCAACGAGGATGACCACAGCGAGCGCATCCCCAATACGACCTTTGAGATCCGCAAGGTGGACGATGCCTTGGTGGATACCGTTACGACGGACAAAAATGGCCGTGTGTTCGTGGCTCTGGAGGATGGCAGCTACTATGCAAAAGAGGTCACATCGAACAAATCGTTCCGGCTGGATGATACGCCCCACTATTTTGAGATCAAGGACGGCAAGCGTGTGACGCTTCAGGTGACCAACAAAAAGCTCAGCGGCATCGTCATCCACAAAATTGACAGCGCCACGGGAGAGGGAATCTATGGCGTAAAGTTTGTCCTCTATGATGCGAACAAGAAGCCCATCGGCGAGTACACCTCGGACGATGAGGGCTACATCTACATTGACGAGATTCCTGGTGGGCTGAGCGGCCGCTTTTATCTGAGAGAACTGGAAGCCGCCCCCGGCTACACGCTGGATAAGCAGTATAAGACCGTCTATGTCTCTCCGGGCAAGACCGTGGAGATCGAATGGGAAAATACCGCCGTCACGGGCCAGATCCAGATTTACAAGTATGCGGCTGAGTATAACGAGGTCACCGGCACCGCCGCAGGCACCCCGCTCAAGGGCGCTGTTTATGAGATCGTCAATGCCCGCAGCGGCAAGGTGGTGGACTACATCACGACGGACGCCCGGGGCGTTGCAGCCAGCAAGCCGCTGCCGCTGACCCGCTATCAGATCCGAGAGGTCACAGCGCCCGCCTATTGGCAGCTCGACCCTACCGTGCATGATGTGACGCTGGAATATCCCGGTCAGATCATCAAGCTCTCTGCCTATGATAAGCCTGCCAGTCTCGGCGTTACCATCACCAAGCGCGGCAACGCACAGGTCATGGCAGGCCAGTCCATGCGCTACGATCTGACGGTGGCCAACACCTCCAACGTGCCGTTGGAGTCCTTCTTCTGGCACGATAAAATTCCTTACGATGTGGCTCGTCCCACGACGCTGACCACCGGCACCTACAGCGCACGGCTCAATTACCGTGTCCTTTACAAAACCAATTACAACACGAGCTATCAGGTGTTGGCGAGCAACCTGCTCACCAGCAATAACTACAGCTTCAGCCTCAACGCCATTCCCATGCAGGCCGGCGAAGTGGTGACCGACATCTATTTTGACTTCGGCAAGGTTCCTGTCGGTTTCCAGAGCGTTGTTAATCCCACCCTGAGCGTGATGGTCAACGGAAACGCGGTCAATGGCTATCAGATGGTCAACCGCGCCGATGTGGGCGGCAAATATCAGGGCACCTGGCAGACCGCAACGGCAAGCTGGGTGACGATCATCCGAAGCCTGACGCCAGTGCGCCCCATCACACTTCCGAAAACGGGATTCTGACAAAAGAGTGGCGGCAGCTTTTTGCTGTCGCCACTCTCGTTTGAAACGGGTTTAAGCTGAGGAAACGGTTTTGATGAGGATCGTTGTCAAAACGCGCTGACTTTCCTTGCTGCAGGAGTCGCAGAATTGATTTTTCAGCGCAAAATCAACTGCTGCCGAGATGCGGCTGAGGTCCTTCTGATCTAACGAGCCCTCCGTGAGATGACGACGGACGGTCTGATATGCGTCGCGCACATTTTCCGCGACATTCGCGCCGCCAAAGAGCGTACCGATCATGCCGTCGATCATCGCGGCTTCTTCGTTGGTATAAATCATAGCAATCTTACCTCATCTCACGAAACCGATTATATCAGATGAGATACCCAAATTCAAGACAAGATGTGGGAGCGCGGCGGCAGGCGGACACAACCGCCTGCTGCCGTAGCTTTCATAAGGAGCATGGACTATGACAAAAAGACTTTATCAAACGTACCTCACCGCCCTGTCTCTTGTGCTGGTCGTTGCCGTAATGATAACGCCCGCCCTCGCGGTGGACGATATGTGGACGGTGGCAAACCGGATCATCGTAGATGTCTACGCTAAGATCGTCAGCATCAGCACCGTGCTGGCCGGCCTTATGTCCGCGATCGCGGTGATCGGAGCCAAGCTGTCCAATAACCAGCAAAAGACTGATCAGGCATGGGACTGGCTCAAGCGTATTTGGCTTGCGTGGGCTGTCATCAACGGCATCGGCGCGTTCATCGCCTATGTTGCCCCGCTGTTCAGCGGGCTTGCGACCTTGACGCCATAAGGATATTACCGCTCCGGCACAAAGGGGGTATCCAAATTGCTTGAGCTGATTTTCCAAGGCTTTGCGGAGTGGGCGTACGAGCTGGTGCTGGAATGCTGGGAGTATTTCTCGACCGCGCTGCTGGACATTATGAGCATGGACTATGCGTACATGAAAAGCCATGTTCCCGTGATGGACGAAATCATACAGGTGCTTATGGCGGTCGGATGGGCGCTTCTGATCGGTAATCTCGTCTTTCAAGCGCTCAAAAGCATGATGTCCGGCCTCGGCTTTGAAGGCGAGGACCCGAAGCTGCTTTTTACCCGAAGCTTTGTTTTCTCCTTTCTCCTGCTGGCAAGCCCGCAGATCTGCGAGATCGGGCTTAGCATTACCGCAAGGATCATTGACCTGCTGCAAGTCCCGACCGCTGTTCATGTGACGCTGGTGGATAAGAGCGTATTCGGCACGCTTACCGCGTCGTGGCTGCTCGCGATCCTATTCGGTATTATTATCATATTCAAGACACTCAGGCTCCTGCTGGAAATTGCGGAGCGGTATGTTATCCTCGCCGTACTCACCATGACGGCGCCGTTGGCATTTGCCATGGGCGGCAGCAAAAGCACCGCGGACATCTTCAGCGGCTGGTGCAGAATGTACGGCTCCATGTGCCTTTTGATGGTGACCAATGTGATCTTCTTCAAAATGCTTCTGTCCGTCCTCTCCACAGTGCCAAGCGGGCTGGATGTATTTCTGTGGATCGTGCTGATCCTGACCCTCGTAAAGGTCGCAAGAAAGGCGGATGCCATCATCACCCGCATTGGGTTGAATCCGGCCATCACCGGCGACTCTCTCGGGCGGCCGCTGCCCGGCGCACTGACCTACATGGTTGTGCGCTCGGCGGCCTCGCACATTACCAAGAGTGTTGGGAAGTCTGCCGGCGGCAGAGGCAGCGGCTTCTCCTCCGGCGCTTCTCCGAGCGGCAGAGGCCCACGCACGGGCGGACCGTTCGGCGGAGGCCGCTTTGCAGGATATACTGCAAGCGGCTTCTATCAGAAAGCACAGCGGCAAAGCGCACAGCAAGGGGCAGGCGAGCGAGCCTACGCCTCCCACAGCGACACGGTTCAGACGGGCAGAGTGCAGACAGCCTCGCAGGAACATAGCGCAGCATCCATGTCGCAGAGCAGCTCCGTGATCCGGCAGCAAACATTCAAGGAAGGCGCAAAGCGGAATGGGGCAGCGCTGCATGGCACACGCCAGACGCCTGCTCTCGCTTCACCGGCGAGCCGCAACCTATCGGATAGCGTAAGAACTCCGGACGGCAGGCACGGTCCCGCAGGAACACAGGCGGCGTCGTCCTCGACCCGCATATCACAGGCGAATACGCAGACCACGCAGAGCCGAAGCGTTACCGGACAGACGGTTAGGAATACGACCTCGATCACAGGGCAGAAGCCGCCCGCTGACACCGCGGGGAATACATCTCCGGCGTCGGAGGAGGGGCGGCATAACGCATCGCCGCCTGCACAGACACGATATACGCAGCGCCCGGTGCAGACGGTGCCGAAAGCAGCGGCGCAAAGGGCTGCCGCGCGGCAGACAACGCTTCGCGCGGAATCGCCGCGTCCCGGTCCCGCAGGAACAACGCCTCCGCCTTCTGCCCCTGCTCTGACCGTTGAACCCCGGCCCGGCAGAAGCCTGTCCCAAGCCCGTACAGCACCCTTTGAACAAGCGAGGCAGCATGACTCGGCGCGGCAGGAACCGCGCACGGTCGGAGACGGCAGCGCTCGCCCCATGAGAGGTGCGGTCTCCGTTCAGCACCCCGGCCCCGCAGGAAACGGGGCAAACAGCCGTGAAAAGGCACAGCCTCGCCCGATCGCAGGGGCGCGAATGTCTATACCGAAGACTGCGCGAACAGGCGGGCTTTCAAAGCCGTCTGTCACGGAAGCTATGAAGGGAGCGGGGAAAAAAGAAAAGGCTCTGACGCCAAGCCGAAAGCAGCGAGGGAAAAAGCATGAAGGAACATGAGAATACCCGCACGGGGCTCCAAAGAGCAGTAGACCTCGCTTATGCGGCAAGCCGCACGCCGTATTCTTCAGGCAGCGGCAGCGGGCGGCCTGCACGGCGCCGCTGCCGTCGCGGTCAAAGAGACGGCTCCGTTTCTTGTGAAGCGCCTGCTTGCCGTTTTCGTTGCGCTTATCGTGCTCCCTATGGTGATTTTTACGGCGCTTCCCAACATCTTCTTTGGGTATAGATCCTCTGATACGGACGCCATCGCGCAAATGACAGGACAGGCCATGACCATCGGTGGAGTGTATATGAGCCTTGATGATTTTGAGGCAGCGCAGATCGACTCCGTTGTGACCGGCATCGTTGCAGAGTATGAGGAGAGCGGAACCAATATCGACCGCATCGAGGTATCCGGTTCCATGACGGAAAAGGATCTCCTATGGATCATCGCTATCAATTCCGCGGCCTATCAACAGGATCTCAACGCCATGAGCGCCGATCTTGTTCGAAACTTCTGTAAATCCAGCCTTTCATATTTCCCGTCGCTGGGCTTGGCGGAGGATGGCGGCGACGGAGTTGTGACGACCTTGACGGTAAAGGTCAAGCATCTTGATCCGGATGAACTGATGGACGAGCTTGGCTTTGACAAGGATGCTAAGCAATGGGCGGGAGCGCTCTATGAGACACTGGAGCAGAGCGACGCCATCAATAAGTACAGGACATATTACGAAACCTATCGGCCGGATCACAGCGGCGACGGCTCCTTTTCCGGAGATGTTGAGTACGGCACCGATTACGATAATCAGATCGACATATCTCGCTTTGTCGATCCCGGCACGAAGAACAACCTCGACCTCGCCGCCTACGCGGTACAGGCGTGGGAGAACAACTGGGGCTATGTGTGGGGTACCTACGGCAACATTCTGACGCCCTCGCTGTTTGCGTATAAAAGGCAGCAATACCCGGATGGCGTGGGCAATCACGCTGATTTTATCGAAAGCCACTGGCTCGGCCGCCGCACTGCCGACTGTATCGGACTCATCAAGGGCTACGGTTGGCTGGACACCAAAAGCATGGCCATCGGCTATGCGGCGAATGGAATGCCGGATTATGGCGCAGATCAGATGTATCGGGCGTGCAAGAATGCCGGCGTACTGAATGAGGACTACGGACCGATATCCACCTTGCCCGAGCTCCCCGGCCTCATGCTTTGGAAAAGCGGTCACGCGGGCGTCTATATCGGCGGCGGCTACGCCATAGAAGCTATGGGGACGCGAAAGGGCGTTGTGAAAACGAAGGTCAGTGACCGCGGCTGGCAGGGCTGGGGGAAGCTCCCCTACATCGACTATCGGGAGGAAAGATAATGGCAGAGACGACTTATCTGCGGGCGATACGCCTTAAATATGGCATATCGCTTCTTGAGCTGGAACGGCACAGCAGCCTCAGCAATCAATATTTAAGCGCGCTGGAGTTGGGAAATGCCAAACGCACAGAGAGAAATGAGCGGCTTCTCTGCTGCGCGATGGAGGAGGTCATCAGCTCTCGCGAGCGATCCCTTGACGGGCTGAGAGAAACGCTGCTGCAATATCAGGGTCGGCTATTAGAAACTGTGGAGGCGGATTCGGATGAATTATGAGGTCTACCACATTCCTACAAACTTTACGGACGCGGGGCGCGTCATGGGACTCTTTGAGCTTCGGAATCTGGTTGAGGCCGTGGTCCTGACGATCCCCGTTTTGTATCTTTGCATCGCCTTCCTTCCATTCGCTCTGAGCACAAAGATCATGGTGACGCTGGTGGTCATCGTACCCGTCGGTGGCTTTGGCCTTATCGGCGTCAACGATGACAGCATGACACGCTGGCTGGAGGACTGGTGGCGCTGGCGCAGAAGGCGCCGGATCATTCTTTTTCGAGGTGAGGTCAGAAAATGAATCTGAAGGAACTGATTTTCGGCAAGGGGGCAAGCTCCGGAGGCGAGGGCGGTGTGTACCGCGACAGCATTCAAGCCTGGCTACCCATCAAAAACATCATCGGCGGTGTCGTTATCACGAAGGACAACCGCTTTGTGAAGATCCTCGAGCTGCTGCCGGTCAACGTCTATTTGAAGTCAGCCAATGACCGGCAGAATATTGTTTCCGCTTTTGCCGCCTATCTCAAGATCGCGCCGAACGATTTGCAGATGGTGGCACGCACGCTGCCGGCGGATACCCAGGCGTATGTGGAGCAGATGCGCCGCTTCGCGGAGCAGGAGGAAAACGAGGATTGCCGTGAGATGATCGAAGACAATATTCAAGAGATCGGGTACGGCATTGCAAGCGACGCCATGCGGCATCGCTTTTTTCTTGTGTTTCAATACGAGGCTAATATGCGGGCAAAGCACAACACCGCCAAAGCCATCTTTCAGCGGCTCAACGAGGAGGCTGACACGGCACGGAGGTATCTTGACGCCTGTGAGCTGGAGGTGCTGGAGCCACGGTACAGCGACAACTTTGTATTGAAGCTGCTCTATGAGATCCTAAATAAGCAAACCGGTCAGCGTGTCCGTCTGCCGGACGGTGTCTTTGACATGACGACGGCAGTACACGGCATCTACGAAGATGAGTGAGCTGCAATTGCAGCTCACTCATCTTCTCGATATTCTGGGGGCAATTGTGTCTTGAATGCTGAGACAGTAATCGCGTATCTTCAAGATCCGCTGTAAATCACGCGACAGCATAGATCTTCCTCCGTTCTTTATTGACGATCTCCCGAAACAGCTTATCGCTCATCCTACGGCACGGCTGCTCAAGGGCCACCGTTGTAATGAGGTCGATCTCCTTCTGCAAAGCTGCCTCCAAGTCATTATAGAGTCCACCGATCGCAAAAAAGCCGGAAAGATCCGCGCCGGAAAGATCCACCAGCAGATCCACGTCGCTGTCGTCGCGCGCCTCCCCGCGGGCGTATGAGCCGAACAGGTAGACCGCTTTGAGATGATATTTCTCTGCTACGGGTCGAATTCGGCTGCTGATCTCATCAATGGTATAAATCATAAGTCTTCTCCTCCCCATAGTAAGCATAGGTATGACCTACTTTTATTATACGCATTTTCACCGCGATTTCAAGAAAAAAAGAAGGATGTGACATTGGCTTGAAAAATAAGCAGACGCCAAAAAGGAAAAAGGCCGCAGCCGCCATTCCCAAGAGGAAAAAGCAGAGTGAGGAGGAACGATCCAACCAGTCGCTTTTGAAGCGCGTGATCTTCGGTGAAGAGAAGCCGGATCTTACTGAATTGGAGGCAGGCTCCACCACGATCCTTGATATTCTCTCACCCACCACAGTTGATACCAAAAGCAAGGATTACATCGTTGTGGACGGCGTGTATCATGCCTATCTCTATGTCACGGGATACGGCTACTCCACCACCGTCGGCTCCTGCTGGCTTGCCCCGCTGGTAGAGGCCGGCGAGGGCATCAATATGAGCTTCCTTGTCAGGCGGCAATCCAAGGAGAAGATCCTCTCTAAGATCTCGCAGGCAACGATGATGAACCGCTCCCGTATGCGGGAGGTGGGCGATACCCGACAGGACTATGAAGAGCTTGACAGCGCCATCAGCTCCGGTCTCTACCTCAAGGATGTGATGAACCGGCAGGGCGAGGATTTCTATTATATGCACACGCTCATCGAGGTCACGGCGCCTGATCCCGAAACGCTGGAGCAGCGGGCGACGGAGGTGGAAAAGCTCTGCGTGTCCGTGGATATGATCGCCCGGCGCTGCGACTACAAAAATGAGCAGGCTTTTCTCTCATCGCTCCCGATCCTCTCTCTTGACTCGGATATTGAGCGAAAAGCGCGGCGCAATGCGCTGACCTCCGGTGTGGCTGCGGCGTTTCCCTTTGCCTCCTATGAGCTGAGCGACCACAACGGCATCTTCTTGGGACTGAATCTCTATAACCGCTCGCCGGTGTTCCTTGACCCCTACGACGACTACAAGTACACCAACGGGAATTGGTGGATCGGCGGCTCCACCGGCGCGGGCAAGACGGTTACGCTCCAATGCCTCGGCGGGCGGCTCCGGCAGCAGGGCAAGCGCGTTATCATCATCGCGCCGAAAAAGGGGCATGAGTTCCGTCCGCTCTGCGAGAAGTTAGGCGGACTGTACCTGCGGATGTCGCCGTCCTCCAAGGACTGCCCGAACCTGATGGCCATTCGGCGGAGGTCGCTCGATTCCTACGCAAAACTCAAGAATATCGCGGCCCGCGACGACTCCGTACTGGCGGATAAGATCGCACAGCTCATCATCTGGTTTTCCTTGAAGAAAAAGGACTTGAACGAGGAGGACAAAAGCCGTCTCGACTCGTCGCTGGTGGAGGTGTACGGGCGTTACGGCATCACCTTTGATAACCGTACCATCGTAGACGAGGATGGCAGCTTCCGCACCATGCCGGTCATCGCAGACTGGTATGAGGTGCTTTCTCAAAACCCGGATACCCGTCATTTAGCGGTCGTCCTCTCCCGGTACGTCACCGGCTCCGCTGCGGCAATGGCGAGCCGAAACGACATTGACCTCGATAACAAGTACATTGTCCTCGATCTCTCCGGCATGCCGGACGACATGATCGCAGACGGCACCTTTTGGGCAACCAGCGTTGCCTACGATCTCATTATGAACTGCGAGAGCGGCCTTTCCGCTCTGCTCGCGGACGAGCTGTGGAGCCTTGTGGGCGCGACAGCCAATCCGCAGGCTGCGGGCTTTATTTTGGAGATGGTAAAGACCATCCGCGGGCTTGGCGGCATTGCTGTCACGAGCACGCAGGGAATGCAGGACCTTTTTGGCTTGGAGGGCGGCAGCTACGGCAAGGGCATACTGGACGCCAGCCGCATCAAGCTCGTCATGCAGATGGAGGAGCAGGAGGCGCGGCTCATTCAGGACAAGCTCAATCTTTCGGAGGACGAGGTGCGTCAGATCACCCGCTTCCGACGCGGTGAGGGACTGCTTTGCATCGGCTATAATCATGTGCCGGTGGCGTTCTATACGACGCCCAAGGAGTATGAAGCGATCACGACCTCTCCGACCGACTTACGCAGAGAAAGGCAGGGAGACAGCGATGAATGACGCAAGGCAAGACCTGATCCACATTCAGGAGCTTGTGGGGACTGCCTTCAGCGCGACCGGCTCACTGGTGGCGCTGACCGACGGCGGGCAGATGAACCCCAATAAGCTGCAAAAAACACTGGAGCAGACCATGGATTATTTCGAGCGCTCCACGCTGGAGCTGCGGCAGCTCTGTGAGCGGTATGCGCCGGGCGTGGGAAGCTTTATGCACAAGCCGGTCCTGCCCGCCGCAGAGGTTGCGGGCAGCGTGGAGGAGTTCGGCTACGGCTGGCTTCACATTATGCTCCATACGCTCCTGCCGCATTGTCGGTATCAGACGCCAAGTTGGATGAGCGACACCATTCGCCGCCTGCTGGATGGGTACGAAGCATGTGGAAAGGGCTTGCCGTTTTATTCCCACGCGCTGCTTGTGATCGACGAACACACCGGCATAGAGGGACGCCACATTTTCGACCAGGATAACAAGGGGTGGAAGGCTGTGAGCAACGCCATCAAGGGCCGCCTCATTCCGGACGATGACCAGCACACCCTCGCCGTAACACTTTTATCCACGAGGACGGAGGGAGAGGAGCGCTGCCATATTACCCTGCTCCCCATAGAGGATGCCCACGACTTTTTCTCCGCGCATTCCAGCGATTATGCCTCCGGCGACTTCTACTCAGGACAATGGTGCTGAGCGCGAAACTGGCGAAAAAGTTGCAAAACCCGCGGCAGGTGACCTCCTCATTTTGGCTGCTTGGAGAGCTCTTTTCGCCGCGATTGACCTGCCGCGGGTGTATGGCTCTGAAAGCCTTGATGTGACTGACTTTTTAGGGAGGGTGAGGTGCCGGAATTTCCGTATTCATCTGCCTACTATGCGGGGGCGGCAGGTTGACCCCGCATTGCGGCGGAGAAAAACGCCGAAAATGTTCTTGCGCCGGCATCGGCGCAAGAATGATTTCGGCGTTCGCAGGAAAGAGAGGGAGGTGCGCGGTGTGCTTTTCAGTGTGCGGGATATTGACGTTCTGCGCTTGCTTTGCTGGTGTCAAAATATTAAGCCCAATAGCTTAAATGGCGTTTCCACAAAGGAAGAACGAGAGAATTTGATGACGATGGGATTTATCAAAACGCACGAGCGGAGCGGCACCCTGCTCCTCACCAATAAAGGCAGAGCTTTCGTTGAGCTGCTTCTCAACGGAGTTATCCCCGGCCTGCGTATTTCCTACCATGATGCCGCCATTGAGCGGCGCCTTCGATTATCCGAATTGGTGCTGACCGCCTACTATGCAGGCGTCGATGTGTTTACGACATCGGTGGGTGGCGACGGAGAGAGGCCGTCACTTCTTATTACCTCGATCACACGAAATCACGGACACAATCCATGGGGCAGCGCACGAGTCGGCGCCATCGCCCATTTAGGCGGCATTTACTTTGCCGCGCATTATGTCTGTCCCGGCATCGGGCGCATGGCAGTCAACGATGAGCTCTCGGCGCTCCATAACCACACCAACTTCGGCAAGGATACCCGGCGCGCGTTCTTCTTTGCCGGTCCAAGCTATGGGTGCATTCTTGAGGAGCTGAAGGCGCGCGGGAAAAAGAGCGAGGGAAAGCTGATCCGTTACAGTGAGGCCTACCGCGAGCTGCACTACCCGATCCATCTGCTCTCCTGCGACGAGACCGGCGCACGCCAGCTTCAGATCATGGCCGTGCCGTACTACCGTGAAAAGCTGGCGCGGCTCATGCTTCGCTCCGCCTATCAGCCGCCGCCGGAGGATGCGCCCGCATGGGACGCCCTCTACAACGGTCATCCCTTTGTGATCGGTGCGGATATGGAGCTGCGACGGATCGACGCCGCGATCAGAATGGCGAGAGAGCGGAATTGTCTTCCCATTGCCCTTGCCGCGCTGGACGCGCAGGGCAGCGCAGTGCTGCTGGCACGCTATGCCGATCCCGGCTATGCCACCGTCTATAAGGTCACGGACGGCGTGCTGACAAAGCTATTCGGTCACACACCGGCTCTCTATGAGCCGCCCTGCACACAATTCCTCACGAAGAAGGGAGATGTCGTCAATGCCCCGCTTATCAAAGCTCTTGGAAAAGATAGAGGACCTCGCTGCAAATAGATGGGGCAGCTGGTATGAGCGCAACAAAGCGCGTGTGCCGCTGTACGCCGTGCTCGGCGGCCTCGGCTGGTACTTCTATGGGATGCTGCTCAACTCCCTGCGGCTCGGAAAGGAATCCGTATTTCACATGACCGGCGAGAAGGTGGAGAGCATCTGGGTGCTCAACCCCTTCAAGAATTTCTTTGTGGTGCTTACACCCTTCGGGCTTGGCACCACGGCTGTGATCCTCCTTTTGATCTGCCTGCTCACAAGGAAGGGCTACAAATGGTTTTCCGGCTATCATTTTACCCGTGATCCGCGCGGCTTTGACATTCTCCCGGAGGGGACTCACGGCACCTCCGGCTTTGCGACGAAAAGAGAGCTTGGCGAGCATTTGGAGCTCGGCGGCGTCGGGGAGGTTACGGGTATGCTCCTCGGCCGCATCAAGAGGCATCCCGATGACCCCGACAGGTATTCCTCCTATGTCGCTCACCGCATGAAGCCGGGTGAGAACAACAACATCCTCTGTATTGGCGCCCCAGGCTCTTATAAGTCCAGGGGCTTTATCATTCCCTTCCTCATGGGCTGCGCACAGCGAAGCAGCAGCGGCGCTCCGGAGTCTGTGATTGCGACTGATCCGAAGGCCGAGCTTTTTGAAATGATGGCGCCATACTTTCGGAAAAAGGGCTTTTATGTCAAGGCGGTCAATTTCCTCGATATGGCGCACTCGGACGGTTGGAACTGCCTTGCGGGACTGGAAGCAAATCCTGACCTTGTAACCACCGTGGCCAACACCATCATTCAAAATACCTCCGGCCCCAAGGAGGCCGACGACTTCTGGAGCCGTGCGGAGCTGAACCTTCTCATGGCGCTGATCCACTATGTCTGTAATAAAAAGGACGAACGTGGAAACCTGCTTCCGTTGGAGCAGCGCAGCCTCGGCGATGTCTATAAGATCCTCGCCTATAAGAGCGTCAACGAGATCAACCGCACGCTGGCGGAGCTTCCGCCGGAGCATCCGGCTAAGGGCCCCCACGGCCTCTTCCTGAAGGCGAGAGAAAACCTTTGGGGCAACATCATCATCGGCCTTGGCAACCGCCTTGCGGTCTTTCAAAACCCGCTGGTGGACAAGATCACCCGCAACCATGATGTGGATCTGCTGCTGCCGGGGCAAAGGCCCTGCGCCTACTTCGTCATCATCTCCGCACAGGACAGCGCTTACCGCTTTTTAAGCTCTCTCTTTTTCTCTCTGACCTTCCCCCAGCTCTCCAACTACGCGCGCCTCCACGGCGGACGCCTTCCCGTGCTGACAAGCTTCTGCTTGGAGGAATACCTCAACATCGGCTATATGGAGGGCATCTCCGATGTCTTCAACTCCATCCGCGGCTTCAATATGTCCGTGCAGGTGGCGGTGCAGTCACTCTCCCAATGGCAGGAAAAGTATCCGGGGAAGGAATGGGAAAATCAGCTCGGCTCTTTTGATATGACGCTCTACATGGGCTGCAACGATATGACCAGCGCCGAATACTTCGCTAAAAAGTGCGGCAAGGTCACGATTTCTGTTACCAACAACCAGTACCCGCTCGCTCCGCTGTTCTCCCCGATTTATAATACCACCCGTCCCTATTCGCAAACACGCAGCAACATCCAGCGAGATCTCATTCAGCCGGACGAATTTGCACGCTTGGATAAGCACAAGTGCATCGTGATGTTCAACCATTATAAGCCCGCACAGCTCTATAAAATCGCGTTGGAGGAACTGCCTGCGTATGGGGAGCTGAGCAAGTGCAGCGTCTTTGACTATGTACCGGAATGGAAAAGGCGTGAAGAGGAAAACGAAAAGCATGCGCCGAAAAAAAGCGCGCCCACGCAGCGGGAATATCCGCCTGCCTCTGCACAGCGGAGTGGGGGACACCTCCCGACGCAGGAGGCTGCGCTTGGAGAGGAGCGGCCCCACTCATACGCCCCGGCCTCCTGCGCGTCGCAGATGCCGGCGTATGGAGAGCATGGCGCTGTGCGGCAGCACAAATCACCGCCCATGCCGCGGCAGACGCCCGGAGCGTCGTGCATCTATGACTTTCCGGACATGAAAGGGACCGCGCCGGACGATATCGGGCTTGTAGAGATGTCCCGGTCTGAGATCGCCGGGGACGATGCTCCGGAGCTTGAGGAGCTGGACGACGAGCATAGCCGGATACCGCCCGGCCGAGGGATCTGACGAAGGCGGGAGCGAGAGCCCTGCACAAAAGGAAAAGGAGGCCGTCCGGCCTCCTAAGATCAGTCGAGAATATCAGGAATCTCACATTTCAAGGCATTTGCCAGACGCAGCACGGTTTCGGCCTGTGCGCGGCTGAGATCCTTTCCGCGGCGCTCGTAGGCACGCAGCGCGCTGAGCGAAACGCCGGAGCGCTCGGATAGCTCCTCCTGTGTCAGTCCCGCACGCTTTCTTGCAGCTTTTAAGGCGCACATGCTCTGCGAAAAGTGTGTGTCCATGACCTCATAGGCTTTCTGGATATCCGCCTCATGGAGCGTTCCGTACAGCCCAGCTAATTCATCGTATGGAACGGTATCCAGAATGCTACGGAAGCTGTGACCGGAGTACCACTGATAATGTGCCAGCATCCAGCCCACCCAGTAGGCGTCGCTGCGCTCATAGCTCTCCTCGGCCTGCGCTTGCACGCCGCGTCCGGTCGTTCGTTCCATGACCTCCAGATAAAGCTCCAGTCCACTTTTTCCCGCAATGTATTTGGGGCTGCCGCTTTCAAACGCTTCGGCAACGCCGGATTGGATAAAAAGGTCGAGAAATGTACCACCGTCCATACCAAACTGATAAACGGCATCGTGGAGCATCGCACCGAGTGCGCGGGACGCCTTAGAGAGATAGTTGGAGTCGTAAGTGCGGATCGTCATTGTCCATGCCCTCCCTGATGATGTCGAGGATAAAAATATCCTCTGTGAGCTGCTGTAAGGTTTTCTTCCGGCGGGCGTAATCGGCTCTGGCCTTCTGATCCCGTTCAAAGCGCTTATAGTAGTATTCCCGATAGTCCGCGACCTCATAGCCGGTGAACTCGATGTGTCCAAAGGACCGCTTGGAGAGCAATACGATCTGCTCGCCCAATGTCCCAAGCTGCATGGCCATGTTCAGGTCCCGAAGCGAAATGGTGTTGCTCACAAAGTCCTCGGCAAAGGAGAAGTAGGAATCGTCGGCACGGTAGCCGATCATCACATCCACGCCGGAGGTGTCCGGCAGGAAGTGCGAGAGGATATAATCCCTTGCCCCTTGCGCGACCGGGGAGCTGATGTCGAACCTCCGGTGCGTGAGGAGAATGCCAAGCCAGCTTAAAATATTGAATTCGCCATGCGTCAGGCGCATCACCTGCAGATCGTCCAGATGAAGCTCATAACAGTTGCAGTAACCATCATTTTTGACCGGGCAGGCCCACTCCTTTGCAAGCTCGGGGCTTTCCGTGCAGTAGAAGCCTTGCCCGTAATCATTATACGGTTTTCCAACGCCGAACTGCGGCACTTCCACGATCTGCTGCGAGCCGTGGTAAATGGTAAGGTCGTTTGCCATGTGCTCACCTGCTTTCAAAAGTAATACTGTGATAGCAGCTTAATTATAATACTACGGTAGCAGTTTGTCAACGCAAAACCGCTTTCTTTCGATCTCCCCTACTCCATAAAGCCATCCGTTGGCTTGCATAGTGAAACATGAGACAGAGACCGTTGCGGCTCCTGTCTCTCTTTATATTTACATTCCTAAAATCAAAAACAGGAGGTACCCACCATGAGGGCAGCGAAAATGACAGAGCGGCCATCCTTTCAGCTGATGGTCCAGACCGATGTGCAGAGCATCTATCACATGCAGATGCCACGCTGGCTTTTTTCTGATCCACGTTACTGCGAGATGAGCCTGGATGCCAAGGTGACCTACACCTTTCTCTTAAACCGCTTCCAGCTCTCCCGCAGGAACGGATGGGTCAACGAGCGCGGCGAGGTCTTTGTGATCTTCCCCCGTAAGGCGCTTGCCAAGGAGCTGCGGATCTGTGAGCAGCGCGTGACGGCGGCATTCAAAAAGCTTGTGGAGCTGGAGCTTGTGTGGGAAAAACGCTGCGGACGCGGCGACGCCAATCAGATCTATCTTGCCTATGTGACGCCGCAGGACGATCCTGCCTACGCCAGCGCGCCCTTTACCGCGCCGGAGGAGAACTGCGGTTCAAGAACTGCCGATCCTGCGCCTCTTGAGGGCACAGGCGATGGTGCGTCCGCGCAAGAACCGCAGGAGTTGCGTCCCAAGAGCCGCGAAATGCGTGCTTCAAGAAACGCGGAATCTGCGGCTCCAGAACCGCAGAATATGCTGCCAAGTAAGAAAGAAAAAAGAAAAATAGATCGTAGTCAGATCAAAGTCAGTCCGTCTTGTCCCGCGCACGCGCGCGACGGACTGACGGACGAGGAAAGAGAAGAGGACTTTCTGGATATTTTGGACGAGTGCGAGCTTTCCTGTTTCCCGCTGGAAACGGCGCTGGTATTTGAAAACGCCATCGAGCGCCTCTATTACGCGGACAGCTACCGCATCGGCAACGCCACGCTGCCGCAGAGCCGCGTGCGGGCAAGGCTGCGGCGGCTGGACGGCATGATCCTGCGGGAAGTGGAGCATAAGCTGCGTGAAAATCGAGAAGAAAACGTGAAGAACAGCACGGCCTACATCATGGCTGTGCTGTTCAACTGTATTGCCGAGGGTGAGAGCGACCTGCTGATCGACCCGTATCTCAATTCGCTCTCCTCTACGGCGTGAAGGAGGAGATCCCTATGCTGCTATCCGATCAACAAAAGTACATCCTTTCCGTGCTCAAGCAGGTCAAGTATATACGCCTGCGTCAGCTATATTCGCTCACCGTCCAGCATTACCGGAAGGGGCAATTTGAGATCTCACAGCACCGAATGGATGTTATGCTGCGTCAGCTTCGGACGGGGACAAACTTCGTGTACTTTCAGGAGGATGTGGTCTGCTACGGCAAGCGCACGGTAGACGAGCGCTATCTGGAGGCCGTTGACGTCATGCTGGAGCTGACATACTGCGAGCCGGAGTTCTTTTCCTGCGAACGGCTGGAGCCGCCCCGCCTGCTTCGCTTCACAGGGCAGACCGGGAAGCTGTCCTTTCTCCACACAGTCGCGTGGATGGATACCCCGTATCGCATTATGGCGATACAGCGCATGAAAGGGGAGAGGCTTATCTGGATCTCGGACCGGCCGAACAGCCATGGCATCGAGCTTCCCCGTCACCATATTTTCGCCGTCCGTCAGGAGGACGGCACCCATCGCTTTTTTGGCTCTCGCGAGCCGGAAAAAATATAACTTCAGGAGGAAACAGCAATGGCAAGAAAAAAGATCATCCCAGAAGAGGAAGTCCCTGAGACCGCCGTGGTCGATGAGACCGAGGTGACAGACACCGGAGAGGCTGTACAGAGCGGGCCTCCGCCCAATGCTGACGCGCTGGGAGCCGGCGTAGAAGCGCCCATCGCAAGGGGCACAGGCAGAAAGACGGCCAAAAAGGCTGCCGGTGAAGAGCTCCCTACCGAAAGTGGAGAAGAAATTACCGCAGAGGAAACACCTGACGCTGCTGATGAAGACCTCGCGGGAGCAGACGACTCCGCGCTCTCCGAGAGCAGCGCGATCTCCGCTGCGTTGGAGAGCGTGCTAGATGCCTACATCGAGGGCGCAGAGCGGTCTGCGGCGGATACAGACCTCAGTGATGTGAATATGACGCCCGGGAGGCTCCCGGAGCTGCACGAAGCCACATCGGAGCTTCCGTCGTACAGCATCGATCTCTCCGAGGAGCCGGAGGCCGTGCCTGCAAAGAACGATACTCTTCCCGACGCCGAGGAGGATGACTGGGGCTTCCGGGAGCCGCGCAGGGAGGTGCCCGAAGAGGAGGCACCTGCGCAGCCCACGTCAATCGTGCTGCCCGTACGACCTGCGCCGTCCGTGCCGTCTGTGCAGTCCGGGCGGACAAAGGCGGCTGTAAAGAGCGACAGACAGCTCTTCTTTGAGCTGAAATTCAACGAGCTTGACCGCGGCCTGACGCCGGAGGAGCGGCAGGAGTGGAACTCCATCTACGCCTCCTACCGCGGCCGCAGCGCCCTTACCGGCACGATCATCGGCGTTGATCCGCGCTCCATTTATGTCTGGAACCCAAAGACGGAGAGGAGGGAAAAGCTCACCATGTACTGCGCCATTGTGGTTCCCTACCGCGTGCGTATCATGATCCCCGAAACGGAGATGTGGGAGGAGGGGGAAGAACGACCTGATTACGTGCTGCAAAATATGGTCGGTGCAAAGATCGACTTCATTATCATCAAGGTCGAGCGTGAGGCAGGCTTCGCCGTTGGCTCCCGTCGCCTTGCGAGCCGCAGCCAGCGTTACTTCTTCGCCCACCGCGAGGATCTGCATAGCATTGGAGCGCGCGTGAAATGCCAGCTTATGGCGGTGGGCCCCCGGCGCTGCCTTGCAGAGTGCTATGGACATGATATCGACCTTACGCAGCGCGAGATAAGCTATACGGCAATTCCCGACCTGCGCAATAAGTATCACGCGGGTGTAGTGCTCGATTGCATCGTCAAGGTCTATGACCCTAAGAAAGATGAACTGATCATTTCCATCAAGGAGATAGAGACCAATCCCTTCCTTGGAGCGGAGCAGCGCCATCCGGTAGGCTGCAGACGCCTTGCGGTCATCTCCGGCAAGTACGGCGGTGGTGTTTTCTGCAATCTGCCCGACGGCGTGGTCTGTATGTGCAACTACTCCTACCAGCATGAGGACTCCGATTTCATGGTGGGGAAAATGTGATGCTGGTCGTGCAGCGCTATGATGATGAAAAACTTCAGGTGTTCGGAAAGATCATGAGCAAGTGGTAATACAGCCGCGAGCGTAATAATCGCCGCAGGCGGAGCTTTGCCCCGCCTGCGGCTTTTCTCATTTTATCAAGTTATCTGCTTCGTTACGACCGCATGGAATCCATCAGGTTCAGTAAGGACGACTGCTGCACCGCCGTCAGGCAATTCCATTTCTCCAACATTTCACGCTGGGAAGCAGTCAAAGCCACGCTTTCCTCACCATCTGAGAAAAACTGCGAAAGAGTGACACCGAATGCTTCGCAGATCTTTTCCAGTGATGCGAAGGAGGGCCTCATGTCTTTTTTGTACCACGAAGAGATCGTAGACTGCGGCAGACCGGAGCGCTCGGCAAGCTGATACTCTGACCAGCCGCGGGCCTCACGCTGCTTTTTAATGATTCCAAGAATGTCTGTCATGTCCTCACCGTCCACGATTTTTCGTATATTATACTTTGAAAAATAGTTGCATTTTAATAACTATTATCGTAATATATAATGCGACAATAATTGCTAAAGGCGGAGAGAATACTTGAAAGAGAATATTCGACGCTGCGCGATCTTTGGACAGAATGTGATTTGTTTCAAATGGGGCTTCGACGAGGATGAGAAACAGTGCTGCCGTATGAAGCTGGAGCTTTTACAGAGAATCATGGAGCTTCGGCAGCAGGATGTAACGCAATTCTTTGTTGCTTGTGATTACGGCGTCGGCCTGTACGCGGCCGAGCAGATCAATGATCTGCGGAAAACGGACCCCGATTTGATGCTGTTCTGTAAGCTCCCTCACGAGGGGCAGGCAACGAAGTGGGCGCCCTATCTGCGCGAGCGGTATTTCAAAATGCTTGAGGACTGCACCCACATTGATTGTATCAGCCTGCGCGCCCAACCGGATGCGCAGTTACTGGCCTATCAGCGTATCATCGATCAGTCCGATTTAATACTGACGGTTTTTGACAGCGGGGCGTCCGCGGCAGGCCCTGCCGAGGAAAAGGCTCTTGCCTATGCGCTTGTCAGCCGCAAGCCGGTGCTCAACCTTGATCCCTACACTTTAGCAGTGAGCAGAATAGATAAGCGTGCCGATAAATGAAATTATCCCTGAGTGGTCTAAGCTGTAGGCGCTTACGAACCATCCGGAAGGATCGGCATGTAGATTGCTTTCTTTGACGAAGGCTGACCCGCTTTTCCAACAGAAAGCCGGCATAGTAATCAGATGACAAAGGGTCTATTGAAAAATAGACTCACAAAAGACGCAGGGGCAAAGGACCGGAGAAAGGTCTTTTGCCCCTGCGTTTGTTCAAACGAGTTACTATTTTGTGGAAATTATTTGTGTACGAGAGGGTGCTTATTTAATTTACTGGATTGCGTCCTTGAGAGCCTTTCCGGGCTTGAAGGTAGGTGCCTTGGACGCGGGGATGTTGATCTCGGCTCCGGTAGAGGGATTCCTGCCGATGCGGGCGGCGCGCTCTTTGACCTCGAAAGAGCCGAAACCAACCAACTGCACTTTATCGCCGGATTTCAGCGCACTCTCCGTGGCGGTGAGGAAAGCGGTCAACGCAGCCTCACAGTCTTTCTTGGAAAGACCGCTGGTCTCGGCCATTGCGGCGATCATTTCAGTCTTGTTCATGATGTGTTCTCTCCTGTTGTCATATATTTTAGTCTGGGATGTGACGGTATTATATCGAAAGTGTCAGAATTTTGCAATACGGCGTCGCAAACTCCTTCCATCAATGTCGAGACGCTGGGAGATACACTTGGCGGAGGAACCGGAACCGACAGCGTAATAGATGCTATTATAGTATGGCGGGCATGAAGAGGAGCATCGAGAAATGGAATGGATCACTGTATCGAAGGATACGGATGACTATCCTACTCGATCGGGAATCTTGTTCAGGCAATCTCTGCCGTCTTGTGATAGGGATCCAGGAAAGGCGCGGGAGCCTTTCTGTAAGTGACAAGGCTGACGACCACCAGTGCGGCGGCGCAGGCGATAGCGCCTGGCACCGTGGGACCAAGGCCAAAGGGGGTGCCGATAAGCTTCCAACCAACGCACACCACAAAGCCCGCTGCCATGCCGGAGATAATGCCGGCCTTGGTGGCCTTCTTCCAGTACAGGGCCGCGAAGGCAGGCAGACCCGCGGCGGCGGCATAGAAGCTCCAGGCGAACATGAGGATGTTATAGGCATTCTTGATGTACAGAGCGATGACCAGTGCGCCCAGTGGCAGGACGAAGGCAAACACGCGGGTCAAGCGCAGTTCCTTCTTCTCGGGGATATCGGGCTTGAAGACCTTATAAATATCGTGGACACAGGTCTGGACGGAGACGATGAGATAGCTGTCCGCCGTGGACATGATGACCGACAGGATACCCGCCAGAGCAAGACCCGTCAGGCCCACCGGCAGAATCTCAATGGCCAGGGCGGGCACCACGGCGTCGGTGGAGCCATATTGGGCGATCTTATCGGCGCTGACCAGCTGATGGGCCACCACACCCATAAACCACACCAGAGGGATGGTGAGCCCGTAGACGAAAGTACCCAGGAACAGGCCCTCTCTGGCAGCCTTTTGGCTCTTGGCGGCAAAGGCTCGCTGCCACATCTCCGCACCGGCCAAGGTAAAGACAAAGTAGGTGATGATATCACCGATGATGCTGCCGTCCACATAGGGCGTGGACAGTTCCGGGGCCAGGTTCTCCAGAAACACGGAGAGTCCGCCCAGCTTGGCAAGGGATGCCGTCGGGATCATGATGTACACGAACAGGATCAACATGACGAACTGAAACACGTCCGTATAGATGACGCCGAACAGGCCGGAGGTGGCGGTGTAGATGATGAACACCGCGCAGGCGATCAGCGCGCCCACCTCGTAGGAGATGCCGACTTCATTGCCCAGCATGTTGATGATGGTGGCGGTGGCCGTCACCTGAGAGGCCACGGTACCCATCATGGTAAAGGCGATGAGGCAGCCCAGGATCACCTTGGCGGTCTTGCCGAAGCGCTGCTCGAACAGGTCGGGGATAGAGGTGACGTTGAAGGTGGTGCCCACAGCAGAGATACGTCCAGCAAAGCCAGAGAAAATGAACATGCCCAGCAAATAGGGCAGCGCCGTCATAATGGCCTTGAAGCCGCTGGAATACGCCACACCGGCGCGACCCATCAGACCGCTGCCGCCAATGATGGTGGCGCAGACAGTGGCCATCAGCACCAGCGGGCCGAAAGAACGTCCGCCCAAATAGTAGTCGTCGGTGCTCTGTACCTTTTTCACCACCACTACACCGATGACCACCATGGCAATGAGATAGGCGGCGATGATGCCTAAGTCGATGGCATGTATTTCGTTGTGTACCATATAGAATAACTCCTTTCGTAAACCGGCCGGGGCCGGGAAAATTACGGGTTCGCGAAAAAGTGGGACACGGCCTCACGGGCCTTGACGCCGCCCACGAAGATCACCGCGTCGCCGGCGTACAGCTCGGCATAGGGGCCGGGTGAGACGATGTAGGACAGGCTGCGGCGGATCGCCACGATGGTGGCACCGGTAGCCTGCCAGAACCGCAGGGCCCCAACGGTGGTGCCGCTGTGGGGCCAGTCGTCTGGAATGCGGCAGTAGTAGTTGGGCAGGGCGTCGGGCGTCTGGCTGGTCTCGTCCAAAATATCCCGGCACAGGGCCGCCATCTGACGGTTCAGATGTTCCTGACGGACCAGCAGTTCCTTGAGCTGCTGCTGTTTTCCCCGTATGTCGGTCTGATCCGCGAAGTTGTGGAGATAGCGACGGGCATTGTCGGCGGACAGGACATAGACACCGCTCTGCTCCTTCACCTCCACTACCTTCATATCCGCCAGCAGCCGCAGGGTCCGGCGGATGGTCTCCGGGGAGACATTGTACTCCGGTGAGAGCTTGGACCGGCCAGAGAGCTTGTCTCCTTCCTTCAGCTGGCCCGAGGCGATGCGCTCTGCCAGGGATATGGCGATACGGGTATACTGCGTGAGCCCTTCATTGTCCATGAGCAGACCTCCCTCTTTTCCAATTGCCTGATTGTAGTATACCATCTGACAACTTGCGTTTCAAGTAAAGTTTTCAGATGAAAAGTATTTTCTTTTCATACCGATGATGGGCAATCAAAGTGAACGGGAAAACCTCGGGTCTCGGACCCTGGGATGAAAGCGAACACGATCCTCCCGTAAACTGAAAAAATAGTCTCGCATCCGGTTGTGCATGGTTTTGCTTTGCGGTAAAATAGGACCATATGCATATTCTGACCGACTACGGTCTTATTGAGGAAGAGGTGCTGTGAAAAATGACAATCCGACTGCAACAGGTCATCCAGGCGATCGAAGAGGCGGATGACGTTTTCACGAGTTTTTGGGACACAAAGACCGGAGAGACTGTCTATCTTGCCGATTCCCTGATGACCGGCGAGATGGATGAGACCTTTGCCGCTGAGATCGAAAACGCACCGGAACGGTATCTTCGATTCCCAAGTAAGCACGAGATCCATCAGTACCGTATCATGGAGGACTTCATTGATCAGTTCTCTCCCGGAAAGGCACAGGAAGAACTTGCCTATACCATCAGGGGAAAAGGTGCGTTTCGCCGGTTCAAGCAGTCGGTGCGCTATCATGGGCTGGAACAGCGTTGGTACGACTATCTGGCGGAGACATACCGAGAGCTTGCGATCCGTTGGTGTGCGGAGAAAGGTTTGGAGTACGTAGAATGATAGAGGCTATGGGAGTATGGTCGAGCGGTCTAATCGTGTAATTGCCGTCTACGATGGCCGAGAGAAAGGCGGCACAGTGGGGACAATTCGGCTGGTGCATACAACAAAAATTTCCACAGTGATTTCTCCAGAGATTACTCACTCCTTCAACACCGTGGCAGATGGAGCGAGTGAGCCTATGCCCGCAGAGAATATTCAAAATTATCTGGATGCCCGTCACCAGTTATCCGCAGACTGGTCAAGCCAGCCTCAGGTCATGCGGAAAGCTATCGAAATTGCTGTCGAATGGGACTTTCGACAGGTCAATGGTTTCTCCATCACCAAGGACGAGTTGGAACACCGCCGCATGGCAACGCTGTCACTTATTCTTTCGTGGAATTTGTAAAAGACTACTTGACCAAAGAGAGTCTCTTTGAGGAATATCTAGATAGCAACGCAATAAAAGAATAATTTTGCATGGCCGCGAGTTGGATCATCGAGTTGGATCATGGAGTATAGTAAGAATACATTATCCTGCGAGAAAATGAATTCCTCCGCAGGTCTGCTTCCATCATCCTTCTCATAGTATTCCACCGTGTAGTCCATACATCCACCGCACTTTCTCTGTAACCCATTATATGTGATAAAACACATATTGCCAACAGAAAGAGCAATGATTTGAGAGGAATGTGCCGCTGATCGTGAACGTGCGAACACGAAAAAGCAAGTATATCCTGCTTCCAAAGCTATGGAAAAACTCCAACTATACAGGCAGACGCCGGGATGGTAGAATGAGGCTGTATTTCAGGGCGGAGTAAGTTAGGGCGGAGTAAGTTAGGGAGGAACGGCGACAGAAAGGGGGGTCATTGCGCCCTCCGCCAAACTCAAAAGAACTGGAATCAAATAAAGGACAAGAACGAAACCGTAATTGCTCATAGGAGCGATTGCGGTCTTTTTTTGTCTCAAAATCGAAAGGAGCAAGCAAATGAATGTCAAATAGCAAGCTGATCGAGCTGAGCTACTACGATCCGTCGGCGCAGGTACGGTTATCCGCCTACGCTGATACGATTGTGCTCGATCACAACGAAAAAGGAGGCGTGATCTGTGCGATCCGCTTCGGTGGATACCCCGAGATGGTTCGGGCTATGGCGGACGCCATCTACGGCGGCGCGACCATAGAAGCCACCCAAAACGATACGGTGCGGCTGCTGCAAAGCTCTCTGAAAGGGTATTGGCGGCAGCTGACTCACGACGGTGTGTATGCCGTGGCAACGCTCATGGCCAGCGACGACGCACAGGAGGAGGGCCGTCAACAGGACGACGGCGAGGAACGAACGCTTGAAAGATCGGAGCAGCCGCGAAAGTGCTATATTTTCTGCCCCGAGGGAGACCGAACACGTCTTTTCGAGGAACTGGATCACAAAACGGCAGCGCCGCTCATTCCCGCGTTTCGGGACTATGTGCTCGCTTCTCTCCAAAGCCGAGGAGACCTCCGGCAGCTGGAGGTCATCTCGCAAAAGGAGCGGATCGACGCATGGGTGCTGGAGCTGGCAGCAGAGGATAGGAATGTCATTGAGGTGCTGGAGGAAGGGCTGAAGGCAGGGCTTATTCAGATCCCCGGCGCGGTTTCCGGTGCGCCGGACGGCTTTACCGATGTCAACAATGTCACAGGGTACCTCAATACCTTTGGTGTGACCGTCGCGGACCGCATCCGCAATCAGTTCATGCCGCTCTTTGATCCTGCCAGCGAACCGCTCTCGGATGAAGTGCTGTCCATCAACGACTTTATCACGCAGCGGGCCGATTCCCTCTATGACGCCCAGCTCGCGGTGGCAGAGGCCGTCAAGCGGCAGCTTGACCGCAAGAAAACGGCGCTCATCATCGCGGAATGCGGCTCGGGCAAAACGAAGATCGGCTCGACCGCCCTCGGCGCATTGCATGGCTTATGGGCAGCACAGAAAAAAGACGGCAGAGGAAAGTCCTTCGGCATCGTTATGTGCCCATCTCATGTCACACGAAAATGGGTGCGTGAGATCGGGGAAACGCTGCCGGACACCTATGCCATGGTGGTGCACAGCATCACAGAGCTGGATCGGCTTTATACCCTTTATGAGCAGGGCGACAAGAGCGTGTACGCGGTCTTTTCCAAGGAGCGGGCACGAGACGGCTATATGCGCTATCCCGCCGTGCGATGGAATGAACGCCGCCGTGCGTTCCTCTGCCCGGACTGCGACGCGGTCATCGAAATGGACATCAGCGAGGACGGGACGCACTACACCGTGCCGGCAGACCAGTTTTTCTTCCAGAAGGAACATAAGAAAAACCACATTTGTCCTAAATGCGGCACTCCGCTATGGTCGGCGGTCAATCCGGACAGACGGATGGAATGGGTCAAGATCGGTGAATATGGTTGGGTACACCGTTACGGCGCGGAAGCACATCTCAAGCGGACGAAAAACGCGCGCGTTTGCGACCAGCTCGCACAGATCACGCGAGACCCAGAGGGCTACTATCCCGCCCGCGGCGCACAGCGGCGTTATCCGCTGAGCACCTACATCAAGAAAAAGCTGCACGGCAGGATCGGCTCCTTCCTCTGCGATGAGCTGCACGAATACAACAATGCCAGCGGCCAAGGTGACGCAATGGCGGAGCTGTACGGCGCCTCCAAGCTCTTTGTCGGTATGACGGCGACCCTTATCAACGGCTATTCCTCCGGCATTTTTCACCTGCTCTACCGCATCGTCCCCGGGCTTATGCTCAAGGATGGAAAGCAGTATGGCAGTCCCGGCGATTTTGACGCGGAGTACGGTGTGGTGGAAAATGCTTACGAAACAAGGGACGCGGAGTATAACGCCAACCGGCGTGCCAGTAAGCGAAAAACGCGCACACGCCAGCTTCCCGGCGTTTCGCCGCTGGTGTTTTCGCGCTTTCTGCTGGAATACACGGCCTTTTTGTCCCTGTCGGACATGGGAAAAGAGCTGCCGAGCTATGAGGAGATCCCTGTGGCGTTGGATATGCCGGAGGATGTTGGGGAGTGCTATCAGGCTGTGCAGAATGTTCTCCAGAAGGTTTTGAAAAATGATCGAAAAGCCGCGCAGAAGATTCTCTCGGCTTATCTCAACCTGCTGACGGTCTACCCGGACCAGCCATACGATCAGCCGGAGGTCATTCATCCCATTACGGGAATGCCGATCGTAACGCCCAAAAGCTGCGGAGACTTCTCACGCTTGTTCCCTAAAGAGGAAAAGGTGCTGGAGCTTGTGCGGCAGAAGACGGCGAACGGTGAGCGCGTGCTGATCTACACCAGCTGGACGCGCACGGATTCGCAGCAGAAGCTATTAAAGCTGTTGCAGGAAAACGGCTACCGCACGGAGATCCTCGCGCCGCAGATCGCCACGGAGAAACGCGAGGAGTGGGTGGATAAGCGGGTCAAAAACGGCCTGCAGGTCCTCATCACAAATCCTCGCTGTGTGGAGACCGGTCTCGACCTCAATGCCTTCACCACCATCATCTTCTACTCGATGGGCTACAACCTCTTTACACTGCGGCAGGCGTCGCGCCGGTCGTGGCGTATCAATCAGACGGAGCCAAAGGTGGAGGTGTATATGCTCTATTATGCGGACACCCTGCAGGCCAAGGCGATGAAGCTGATGGCCTCTAAGTTGGCGGTCGCGGGCATCATCGAAGGAACGTTCAGCGAGGAGGGACTTGCCGCCATGAGCGACGTCAAGGACTTGACCTCGCAGATGGCGAAGGAGTTGGCAGCAGGCATACGGGACAATGTGGAGGATATCGCTGCGGCTTTCAAGAAAATGGCAGTCGTCAACCCCAATCGAAAGGCGGCAGTACAGCCTGCGGCAAAGGAATCCGCCCTGTCTGCTCCGAATTACGCCCCGGCAGCCGTGGACGGCAGCACGCGACCCGCGCAGGCTGCGGCAAGCCGGGAGCTCTACGAAGGACTGCTCGCAAGAACACAGGAAGAAAAGAAGAAGCAGAGGTCGAAAGTGGCAGAGGTGGATGAAAACCAGCTGTCGATCTTCGATTTCGCCGCTTGAAGGAGGAGATCATTTGCACATAACCATCAACCGCGCCGAACTGCTTGCAGCAGTAAAGCGCGCATCGACCATCGCGCCGCCGGACTCCCCGCTGGATGTTCTCAAGGGTGTTTTGCTGGAGGTGGACAGCGCGGACGGTATGCTCACCGTCACCTCTACAAATCTCGAGGTCTCGCTGGCGGAAAAGCTGCCCTGCACCGTTCATGAGGATGGCGCTCTCGTTTTCACCGCTAAAACACTTGCGGAAATGCTTCAGCGCCTTCCGGAGGAAACGGCGGAGCTCTGCCGCAGAGAAAACCGCGGGCGCATGACGCTCACAAGCGGCAGTGCGGGATACAGCGTGGATGTGTGGGATATGGGGGCCTTCCCCAAGCCCGATTTGCCATTCCCAGAGGATACCGTCAAGGTCAGCGGCGTGCCTAACATGGCGCAGCATACCGTTTTTGCTACGGCACAGGACCAGAGCAAGCCGCTGCTGCGCTGCGTGAACCTGATGTTTACCAGCACGGGTCTGCGCGCGGCAGGGAGCAACGGGAGCTGCATCGTGACCGCCAAGGGCGACGATCAGAGCACGGGAGACATCAGCCTGCTGATCCCCGCGTCCTCATTGGGAAAGCTCGCCGGAATGTGCGGGAACGAGGATGTATTCCGCGTCGGCACTACGGGAAAAAGCATTGTCTTTTTCAAAGAGAACTTTCTATTTAGCTCGCGCCTTATGGACGGCGGTTATATCGACACGGATTCGCTGCTGAAGACCATCACGAACAGCTTCACCGTGCTCACGGATATTAAGGAAATGCGCGATGCGCTATTCTCGGTCATGTCCGTCGCTCCGGATGGGCGGGTGCGGCTGAGCTTTCAGGATCAACGGCTGCTATTTCACTGCTCCGGCGATCTTGGCAGCGCCTCCGCCGGCATCGAGGTGATCGCGCTGACAGGCACGCCCGAGGGCGAATACTGGTACAGCGCACGGCAGCTTACATCCTGCCTGAAGGCGCTTAGCGGAACGGTCACGCTCGGCATTGCACAAAACGGTATGCTGACGATCAGTACGCAGGATGCCTATTATCTGCAAAATGTCATGCGCGCACCGACGGCGAAAAAGAAAACGAAAAAGGCGGCCGAGCCGCCCGCAGCGAAGGCGGCATAAAGGGGGGACTGCATTTGGAGATCCCGAAGATCTGCCGCTACTGCGGTGGTGTTGTCCGTCTGGTCCCTGCTGCGGAGGTCTACGGAGCGGCAGCAGCAAGGCGTCTCGGCATCGAACGGGAGAAATTCTATCAATGCCAGAACTGCAACGCCCGCGTCGGCTGTCATAAAGGCACCACACGGCCGCTCGGCAATCTGGCCAACGAAACGCTTCGGCTGAAGCGAAAGGAAACGCATCAGGTCTTTGATAGCTTTTGGAAGGAACGCGGTATGACGCGGACGCAGGCTTACCATTGGATGGCAAAGAAGCTGCGGCTTTCCGAGCAGCTCGCCCACATCGGCGGCTTTGAGATGGATCGCTGCCAAAGGCTCATCGATCTGTGCGAAAAGGAACGAAATAAGGAGACAGCATAGTATGTGTGAAAAGCATTACTGCACCCATTCACCGGAGACTCTTTGCTCCTGCGCCCCGGTGCAGAGCGGAGATGTGGCCCAGATCGTATTTCACATGGCAGAGAACATGGAGGACATCCGCTGGGAGCTGGACTACAAAAGTCTTGCGGACCTGAGCGGCCATCGGCTCTGCGCGGTGGGCAAATGCCGTCAGTGCGGCGGACGCCTGTGCGCCGGCCAATACCCTGTTGACGCACAGACACCGGAGGATTTCCTTGCGGCAGTGTACCGGCAGCTCGATCAATTCCATAGACAGCTCGATGCCGCTCTCTCCCATCCGGCTTTTCGTGAAAGATTTGCGGCGATGTTCCATGAGGAAGACCGACCGTTTGTAGAGGACTGGCTGGTGCAGAGAGAAGCGAAAACCGGAGACAAAACAGAGGGGCAGAAAGCCTACACCATCGTCCACACAGCAGCCTACGCCGACCGCGGCGTTTTCCCTGCCCCGGATGCTATCGCGACCTTTTTTGACAAGGCACTTGCCGAGAAGCGGCTGCGGGAATTGGTGGAGAAGGGAAAGGACGAAATGAGCTTTCCTTACGATGAATCGTTTTACTGCGAGGAGTACGGCTGCCAATTTTGGGAGGCATACTGCAAGGACTATGCAGCAGGCTGGTTTATCCGCTATGAGATCCTGGAGAGTCCGCTTCACGAGGACGCAAAAGAACCCTGCGCACCGCGGGAGAAGGAGGTATAAATGCATCTGCGAAAAGAAACCTGCTATGAGTGTGAAAAGCACCTTCGCTACATGGAGAGCAGCCCCGCCAAGCAGATGGGCGTCACCATGCACATGGGAGAGCGCTTTTGCACCGGCGGTAAACGGGCACGCAAATTTAAGCGCAATGATCCAAAGATCTATGTGCCAAGCTGGTGCCCAAAGAGAAAGCTACCGAGCGAACTGCGGGTCTACTGCTTCAAGAGCACGATAGACTGGATGCTGCACGAAAGGCTCTGCTATGACCTTGGCAAAGAGATCTCTCCGGAGGCGCACCGATATGCTGTGCTGTATGAACTGCACACGCCCTTCTCGCCCATGGAGTTTGCCAAACGGTGCAATGAGGAACCGGACGCAGAAACCGTTGGCGCAGCCGTTCACCGGCATTATGTGGTAGAGATCGACGACGGGATCAGCCCCGCATTCTTCTACAAGACGGAGCGCGGCTACGAGCTGTTGGCCTTGTTTGACGCGGAGACCGCACGAAAAAACAAGATGGAGGACACGAATTGAACAATATCGAAAGGCACTGCGATACCTGCAACGATTCCTTTTACGAAACCGAGCGAAATCCAAGCGGCGGGAAGAAAACGGTCCGCTTGCAGCACTGCCGCAACGCCGTCTACAACTCCCCCGCCTACACGCATGAGATGTTACTGGAGGATTGGGACAAGGGCTTCTGCCGCCTTTGGACCCCTATCACAGAGAAAGGAAATGAACATGAACAACAATTACTCCCTCACGCAGAGAAATGAGCTCGTGGAAAAGTACCTTTGGTGCATCGACACCGTGATCCGGAAGAACCGTCCGCTGATGCGGGCGGCACATCTGGAATATGACGATGTGTACCAGCAGCTTGCGATCCGGCTCATTAAGGCAGTGGCAGGCTTTGACCCACAGAAGGGGACGCTTCAGCAGCACATCTTCGCTCAGCTTAAGTACGAACTGCTCAACTGCAAGTCCGCCTGCCGCCTGTGCGGTCTGACCGGCGCGCCCAAGGAGTATCGAAAAAGAGATATGGTCTCACTTGATGCACTTTCGGAGAATAGCCCCTTATACGAAGGGACAATGGCCGCATGAAGAAAAGGAGAGCGGAATGATTTTACGGGAAAACGGCACACGCTTCTGCGCAGATGGAAAAGTATTTACCGTCGGCGGCAGGATCTCGGCAAACGGTGAGAGCGAGTACGAGGGCCTTTTCGGCACGATCACGGAGATCCGCAGCGGTGCAGACCGCGAAACGGAAAACGATGTGCCGGATATCTACTGTGATTTCGAGCCGCCTGCCTCGGAGGAAATGCTCCGCGAGCTGGAGGCACGCTTTTCAGACTTATACGGAGAGACAAAAACCATAGACGACATCAGCCTTGACTGCGTGATCATGTCTCCCGATATGCTTGAGCCGCTGGATACGCCGCCCTGGAAGCGGGAAGATATACGCAAAGATATGGACGCTGTGGCAGACATCTTTGCCAAGGTGCTCCAAATGCCGGACGAAGATCTGCGCGCCCTGCGCGCTTTCCCGGTATCGCCTACTAAGGATGAAGCTGCATGGGAGGTTGTGACAGAGGTTTGCGGTCTCGGCGGCTGTGATATGCGTGCCTATTCGTTCAAGGATGAACGGAGCGCACGGGTGTTTGCCGCGCTGATGGAGCACATCGGCTGCCGCCTTCGCTATGATACGGCTTGTCCGAGCTGCTATGCCGAGTACCAAAAAGACAGATTAAAAGAAAGTGAGGACCTGTAAATGAGCCTGCGCGATAAAATGCTTGCCGTGATCGACGATGTGAACGGCAGCGTTGCCGAGCGCGAAGAGCTGGTGGAGATGATCGCCATTGCCCTTCTGACCCGCAAGAACCTGTTTGTACTGGGCGAGCCCGGTCAGGCCAAGAGCTATGCCATCAACCTTTTTCGCCGGCACATCACCGGCGCACGGCAGTTTGAGCGCCTGCTCTCCAAGCAGAGCGACGAAGAACAGCTTTTCGGGCGCGTCGATCTATCCAGCCTGATCCCCGGCAGTATCCCGGACTCCGCGCTGGAGAATGATGATATATACCAAAACCTGCGCTTTGATCTAAAGTGTGCGGTAGACGGCTTGGGGCAGAGGAAGAATGCGCCTGAAACCTTCGCCATGCTGGGCAAAGCCGCGGACAAGCTGGAGACCTACCGAAAGGCCGTGGCCTTGCTGCATCGCAGCGAGCCGGTCGTACAGACCTCCGGCAAGATCCCGGAGGCGGACATTGTGCTGCTCGACGAGATCTTCAAGTGCAATGACGGCGTGCTCAACTCGCTCCTGACTGCGCTCAACGAGCGCAAGTACACCAATGAGGGGCGTACATATCCCATTCCCACGATCTCCTTTTTCGCGGCGTCCAATGAAATCCCCAATTTCAGCGATCCGCAGGAGAAGATCCTGGAGGCGCTGTATGACCGTTTGGAGCTGAAGGTAGTGACGGCCAACATCGAGGACCGAGATAACCGCCTTACCGTTCTCAAAAATAAGCAGAACGGCGTCTTCGGCCAGATTTCCTCTGCGATCACGCTGGAGGAGCTGGTCGAGATGCAGCGTGAGGTGGCCGCGATCCCCGTGCCGGATGCCGTGAACGAGCTGGCGGACGATATTCTCTGCGAGCTGCGTAAGAGCATGACGGTATCGGACCGCAAATACCTTGGATACTATCCCATCGCGCAGGCTAAGGCATGGCTCTCCGGCCATGATAAGGTGGAGGCTTCCGACCTTCTGGCGCTAAAGAATTACCTTTGGCGGCTGCCTGCCGACCAGGAGAAGGTGGAAAGCGTTCTGAACCGCCTGTGCGTTAATCCCATGCAGGAAAAGACGGACAATCTCCGTGCTATGGCGCTGGAGTCTCAGTCTGACTTCAAGGAAGCCTGCGGCGACGGACGGGCAGATCTCGCCCGCAAGGCGTTTATCAAGCTGCGCGGGGAGCTGATACGGCTTTACCAGAGGCAGTGCGAGCTTCGCGCTGCCGCGCAGTCGGATGGTGAGATCGCCTTGACGGACAGCCTGCTTGCCGACCTTGAGGGTATCAGCCGACAAGCCCATGAGGAGACCGGCTTTACCTATACGCCGCTTTCTGAGATCGCGGCGCTGAACTGAAATCTTAAAACGATAACATTTTATATGGAGGCATGAAGCTATGCTGAATCGAATCGTTCTGATGGGAAGACTCACACGCGACCCGGAGCTGCGCAAAACACAGTCGGATACGCCGGTCTGCTCCTTTTCTCTTGCCGTTGACCGCGATTATAAGAAGGACGGCGAAAAGAAGGAAACGGACTTTATTGACATTGTTGCGTGGAGAGCAACGGCGGAATTTGTGAGCAAATTCTTCACGAAAGGCCGCATGGCCGTTGTGGAAGGCCGCCTCCAGATCCGCGATTGGACGGATAAGGAGGGCAACAAGCGCCGCAGCGCGGGTCATCGCCGACAATGTGTATTTTGGCGACTCCAAGCCGAAAGATGGCGGCGATGTACCCGCCTATGAGGGAGAACCCGGCGCAGGGTTCGGCGCGCCGCCCAGCGGCTTTGCACCGGACTTCGGCGAAGAGAATGGCGGACTGCCATTCTAAGAAAAATGGAGAGGGAGGGCAGCTTGCCCTCCCTCCGGCACTAAATATTATACGAGGAGAATACGATATGCCAAGCTGTGCTATTTGTAAGAAATCTGTCACGTCAGGTGTTGTTCTGTGCGGACACTGTGCAAAGGGCCTTGCGCCATACACGCTTCCCGCAGATCTCGCGTGGTTTATCGACCGGTTATCCGAGGAGATCGTGCTGAACCATGATATCTACGCCTGCTCCATGTGCGCGATGCCGACCTGCACCAGCCAAGTCAGCGGCATGACCTGCCGCAACGGTGTCAAGGCGTGGCTGCTGAAGCGGGCGGAGCAATTCTTCCCCGCAAAGGCAGCGTGACGGAGGTGTGCAATGCAAGAAAACATCTTATCAAAGCTCTTGACCGAGTGTCCCTTTCCCGAGGTATTCGAGGACACGGAAAAGGTGGAGGGCTGCTCTCTCCCGGTCCCTCGACGCAAGATCGGGCACATTCGCGCCGACTACGACGGCTGGCGCTGGTACAATACCGTGTGGCCGTGCCATAAGTCGCTTGCTACACCGGAGGTATGCACGGAGATCGACCGCGTTTACGATGCGCTGACCGCTCCGAGCGCCTTAAAGGATCTTGCTGCGCTGCGTAAATTCTGCGCCGATCATATGGACGCCTGTATCTCAAAGGAATATGAGGATGAGTTCAGCTTTTACTATGTGGGCGAACGCTGTAATTTCTGGATCAGGCTCATTACCCGCAGGAGAGACTACAATATGTACTTAAATGCCTACATCAAAGAGCATGATAATCAGAAATATTTTGCCTATCTGGAACGGCTGCGGCGGAGCGGAGAGACAAATATGTACGGCGCTGCGCCCTATCTGCAAGCCGAGTTTCCTGAGCTTCGCTATGATCGAAACAAGGCAGGAGATATTCTCTTGGCGTGGATCAGAACCTTTGATAAGAGGGAGGACGACACGTCATGCTGAAGCCCTATCAGACCATTGAGGATGTTTTGGCTTCTCCGTGGGCGCGGCAGCCGCAGGCAGAACGCATGGAACGGACTGACCGCGTGCTGCGCTCTACCAAGTTGGAGAATAATATCTATCATGACCTGCGCGCTGAGGACACCGCCATGGACGAGATCGAGCGGAGTGCAGGGGAAAAGCTGAGATCCTTTCCCGCGCTGTCGCAGGACGTATTCCAGTCGTTTTATTCCCTGATGCCCCGGCACAATGACGAGACGGTACTCTCTTCAGCGGCGCGTAAATTCAACGCGCCGATCCTGGAGCATATCACGCAGAGCGAGGAATACCCTACGCTCAAGGAGGTGTGCGAGGGACACGAGCTCCCAGCCTACGAAGCGGCACTCGAATTTGTGTCTACCGTGTCTGATGAGCTGGCCGAGCTGATGAGTCAGCTCGGCGGGAAGAAAGGCGCGCTGAATACGCTGGAAAAGCTGGAGCAGACGCAGGAAGCCGCGGCACAGCGGCTCACGGAATTACTGGAGAAGTATGATGCCGCCCATCCGGACGATCCCTCCCTGAACAGAGACGTGATAAAAGCTGCCAATGAAGCGGAAAGCAAGCGCCGGCAGGTGGAGGCGGTCACCAAACTCATCGACAACAGCGCGATGCAAAGCAAGGAAGCTGTAGGCGGTATCGTCCGTCATGCTCTGTCCGCCGCGTCCGAAAAGGCTGAGGAGGTGCAGAGCATCATCGGCGCATGGAGCAATGAGCCCGGCAACCTTCAAAGGACACCGGAAAACAAGGCTCTTTTGGAGCGTGTCCGAGCCAGCGACATCCTGCGAGACATCGCAAAGTATCTTGGTCGCTTTCGAGAAATTTTCGCGCAGGGAAAGCGGAACGGATACACCCACGGCCGTGGCGAAAAGTATTCGCTGGAGCTTGGCAGCGACCTCTCCCGCGCGCTGACCTCGGAGCTTGCCATGCTGGCGGCACCGGAGACACTGCCACTGTTCCTGCGAAAGTATCAGCGCCGGCAGATCAAACAATATCGCCGCCGTGAGCCGATCTATAAGGGGGCGGGCGCTATGATTTGCTGCCTCGATGAATCCGGCTCCACCGCGGGCGAATGCGCCGCATGGGGCAAAGCCGTTGCGCTGACGCTGCTGGATATTGCGGAGAGCGAGGGGCGCAAATTTGCCCTTATTCACTTCTCCGGCCCCGGCAGATTTCAGACGGACCGGTTTCTTCCGAAGCAGGCAACGGTGGAGGATAAGCTGCGTGCGGCTGAGACCTTTCTTGACGGCGGCACGGATTTTTGTACGCCGATGAACGAAGCTCTGCGGCTGATGCAGGAGGAGGGCTTCGACAACGCTGATATTGTGTTCATCACCGATGGTGAGTGCCTTCTGCCGGAGGAGTACATCTCAAATTTGCAGAAGGAACAGTCTGTGCGCCGCTTTACGATCACGGGCATTTTGCTGGATCAAGGAAATGCAGGCATGGACTTCAGCTTGAAGCCATTCTGCCAAAATATTTACCGTACCAGCGAGTTGACGGGCGAGGCCATCGTCCGTGAGCTGGTGAATGGCCGGGTGTAAGCTCAGCACACAGCACCTCATCAAGAGTATCCCTTTAAGATAAAAGCCAGAGGAACGCGATGTTCCTCTGGTCTCAGTCTGTCGAAAAAGTCCGGCTGGAGCTGGGCTTTTCTGATAGATATGGTAGAATGGGCAAAAGGGTGATGAAAGATGCTGGAACGCGGGAAAATGGATCGAGATCTGGTAGAGTTCGTAGTCATAGACCAACTGGTGCCGAAGGAGCATTTGCTGCGAAAGATAGATGCAGCGGTGGACTTCACACAGCTGTATGAAATGGTGGAGCCGCTCTATTGTGAGGATAATGGGCGCCCCAGCATCGATCCGGTGGTGTTGTTCAAGATGGTGCTGATCCAGCATCTGTACGGCCTTCCCTCACTGCGGCGGACTGCGGAAGAAGTAAGCCTGAATGTAGCCTATCGCTGGTTTCTGGGATACACGCTGCAGGGAGGAAACGCCGCATTTTTCCACGGTGAGCTATAACTTCCGGCATCGCTTTACAGAGGAAACAGTAGACAAGGTCTTTGCATGGATACTGAGCGAAGCAGCACAAGGACATCTGCGGACGTCCGGATGTGGAGGATGACGAGCACGACGTGACCATCACGGACGACGAAATCATCATTCACGACGGGCTGGATACCATCCGTTGGAAGGTGGGCTAGGCTACGCCGGAAGTTCCGGTGTAAAACGCGGACTTGCGATTTAGACGCGGACATGTTATCCTATACAAACTGAGTCAGCAAATCAGGAGGAAGAACCATGAAAAACAGAAAACAAGAGAAGACGCTTTCAACTGGATTCTTGAGAATTTTTCCGTCGACGGTGCCGCGGGCAGAATCATCAGCAACATTCTGGAATATGCGGATGACCTCTCTGAAGAAGAGCAGGTCGAGTTTATGAACAAAATGCTGGATGGAACCATCGGCCTGACCGAGGATGAAATCGAGAACCTCTGTTGGAATGCGTAAAAAAAGAAAGAAAAAGCGGCAGCCCCATAGTGGGACTGCCGCTTCAGTCTGTCGAAAAACTTCCGGTAAGTTTTTCGAGAGAATGGGAGGAATAAGGGATGACAGAAGTCATGCAAGTACGAGAAGCATACCGAGTGGAACAGTGGCGGCAGCTTATGCAGCAGCGCAAAGATAGCCCCTTGAATAATCGGGAATTCTGTGCGCAGCAAGGGATCAGCGAAAAGAGCTATTACTATTGGCTGAAAAAACTGCGCGAGTCCGCAATGGAACGCGGGATCCCGCAGCTTGTGGCGTTAGAAGATCGTGAGAAGCCGGATGAACTGCGGATAGAGTATCATGGAGCCAGCATGGTACTGCCGGGACATGTGGACATCGATGCAGTCGCCGCAGTCCTGCGTTCGCTGCAGCAAACATGATAGACCTGAGTCGGGTAGAGAAATACTATGTGGCTTGCGGCTATACGGATATGCGCCGGGGCATAGACGGTCTTGCCGCCATCGTGTCACAGCAATTCGGGGCGCCACTGTGTGAGGACAGCCTGTTTCTGTTTTGCGGGCGGCGGACAGACCGGATCAAAGCGCTGTATTTCTCAGGGGGTGGGTATGTACTGCTCTACAAGCGGTTAAACAATGGTGCGTTTCAGTGGCCAAGATCGGAGCAGGAGCTTCGGCTGTTGGATAAGCGAAGCTTACAAGATGCGGGTGTTGGGCGCATATGCGGCGCAAATGGCGGGAAGCTATGCCGCCCGGTGCGACAAAGGAGAATTCCAAGGCAGCAGTAGGCTATGACTATTGCAGCAAGCTCTTCGCCGCAGAGCGAAAATATGGTAATTTCCTGTGGCCTCCATGACCACACGAGTCTCACCGTCCAGGATTTTGAGCTGCCTTGCCAGTTCGCTCAGTTCGCTCAGTTCGCTGTCGGTGTGACGGACTTCAAAGCGACGATGACGACCTCTCCAAAGGGACGCATGACAGCAATCATACTTCTGCCTTTGGAAATGTCGATGCCAACAGAGTTCATTTGCATTCCTCCAACACGAATTTGCAACCGGAATCCATCTTTTTCTCATTGCCGATTCAATCTATTGGGTGACGCGGGTGGAGGACATCACGGAGGCACTATGGCTCAAGGTCTCGCCCGCCACCATCAGCGAGCTGAACAAGAAAGCCTACGTTCACATCGAGGATTGCAGGGCGGGCGCTATCCATACGTCTACGTGGATGGCATCTACCTGCGCCGCAACTGGGGCGGAGAGTACGAAAATATTGCTGTTTTGGTGGCGATCGCCGTGAATGAGGACGGGTTTCGTGAGGTTTTGGGAGCCGCCGAGGGCATGAAGGAGGACAAGGCCAGTTGGGTCAGTTTCTTCCAATGGCTCCGTGGACGCGGCCTGGACGGCGTGAGACTCATCGTCGGCGACAAGTGCATGGGGATGCTGGAGGCCGTGGGCGAGGTGTTCCCGGACGCCAAATACCAGCGCTGCACGGTGCATTTCTACCGCAACGTTTTCCTAGGTCAAAATTGTGGCAAAAATGCTCAAGGCGATCCATGCCCAGGAGAGCAAAAAAGCATCCCGCGAGAAGGCAAAGGCCGTGGTCGCCGAGCTGCGCGCCATGAAGCTGAAGGAGGCTGCCAAGAAGGTCGAGGACGGCATCGAGGAGACGCTGACCTACTGCGATTTTCCCAGCGAGCATTGGACGCGCATCCGTACCAACAACGTGATCGAGCGGCTGAACCGTGAGATCCGCCGCAGGACCCGCGTGGTAGGCATTCCCTGACGGCAACTCCGCCCTGATGCTGGTCTGCGCCCGACTTCGCCACGTGGCGGGCACCCAGTGGGGCTGCAAGAAATACATGAACATGAAGCACTTGGAGACGGCTCTGGACGACGCCCCCATTGCCGGCTGACTTCATTTCAGCCGGAGCCTGCAAACAATTTTGCGCATAAATCTTGACGGGAGGGGAGTTTTGATGTCTTATTGTATGCACTCTGGGGTTTACTTGCCCATGTACGATCTCCACAAGAAGGTCACGATCTGGGCCCGGGTACAGGTGTTATTCGAGCCGAACAGACCGTTACCGATCCCGTTGGTGATGCCGTTGTCAGTGGCCCACTTCACTGCCGCGGCGTAGTAAGCGTCCTCAGCCACGTCATAGAAGGTAGGCGCACCGGAGGCAGACGCCTCGGACGCCCGGTACAGGAACGTCACGCTCTGAGCACGGGTGCAGGCCGCGTTGGGACTGAATGTAACATCGGTCGTGCCCAGAGTGATCCCATTCTCCACAGCCCATGCCACAGCCTTGGCGTAGTAGCTGCCTGCGGGAACATCCGCAAAGCTGACCGCACTCTCAGGCTCGGGAGAACCGGCGGCACGCCACAGGAACGTGACGATGTGGGCGCGGGTGCAGGAGCCGTTGGGGGTGAAAGTGATATCCGTGGTGCCCTGCGTGATCATACGCTTTAGCGTCCACTCCACAGCGGAGGTATAGTACGCGGTGTTCTTCACGTCCACAAAGGGATTCACCCAGGAGAAGGTCGGCTCCACCATGACCTTATCGGCGGGCATCTCAAAGGTGTAAGTGCCGTCGCCGTTGTCCTTGACAGGCAGCTGCTTGCCCCTGGAATCCCGGATGATCACCTCGTCCACCACATAATAACGGTCCGGCTCAACCGTAATGGTCACCATGTTGCCCTTAGAGGCCATCTTAGAACTAGAGCTTGTGGTTCCATTGTCCTCCGTCTTTGTGACGATGTTTACAGGGTAGGTAGTGGTCTTATTGCTACCGCCACCACTGCTGCCACTGCCGCTGTTTACCAATTGGGGAATGCTCTCCGTCTTTGTGGCCTTGCAAATCCCACAGGTGTAAGTTTTGACACCGGTTTTTTCGTAGGTAGGTGCAGTTGTCACTTTACCCTCATCCCAACTATGTCCAAGGGCCTTGATCGTTTCCTGCGCCTTCAGTTCCTTGCCGCAGACAGAGCACTTCTCTCCGTCCGTCAGACCAGCTTCCGTACAGGTCGCTGCCTTACCGGGAACCGTCACCACAGTGTGCTCCTTCATGGGAACCACTTCCTGTGCAACGATGACCGCATGACAGACGGAGCAGTGCTTGCCTTCCGTCAGGCCGGTCGCAGTGCAGGTCGCCTCGACTGCCGGATCAACCACTTCCGTGTGACCAGTCTTTGCAAGCTCTCTCTTTTCCGTTGCTGCGCATCGATCACAGGTGCGCGTTTCCTCGCCCGTTGCTGTGCAGCTTGCGGGAGTTGTTACTGTCCATTCGCCCCAGCTGTGGCCTAGCGCGGGAATCTCCTTCTGCTCAACGATGACCGCATGACAGACGGAGCAGTGCTTGCCCTCGGTCTTGCCCGGGGTCGTGCAGGTAGCCTCGACTGCCGCATCGATGACTTCCGTATGGCCCTTGGACTGAATGGTTTCACCCTTGGTGATTTCCTTGCCGCAGATGGCGCAGACTGTATCACCGGTGTAGCCATCCTCGGTGCAGGTGGCATCCTTCTTGTTGATCACCTTGGTGAGAGAATGGTCGTCCGCCCAGTTGGCCTTGAGAGTCAGATCGGAGAAGGCATAGAGCCATGTGTCACCCCATTGTACATCTTCGACATTATACTGGTCATCGAAAACGTCGCTCACGGTTCCGGTGATGAGCCAACCGGCGAAGTCATAGCCTTCACGGGTGAAGGTGCATTTGGGAAGCGTGTAGCGCCAACCTGATGCACCGTTGGCGATCTTCACAGACTCCATCGTGCCGTTGCCGCCGTTGGCGTCAAAGGTGACGGTCAGCTTTTTAAACTGGTTGAACTGCGCCTTATAGTCTGTGTCCTTATGAATATCCATGGGCGCATCGCCATCGTAAGGAACCCAACCCTTAAACTTGTAAGTATAATCGTCGTCCTCCGGACGCTCCGGAAGATCCCCTTCGTAGGACCCTGTGTCCTCGATGGTGTAGTCGCCCTCCTGCAAGACTTTGTTGTCCCAGTTCAGCCAGCGGACATGGTACCTGTGCAGCGTCCACTGGGCGTAGAGGGTGACATTTTCGTTGGTGGTGATGTTTGCCTTGTCGGCATAGGCCGTGCCGGTGCCGTCCTTCGCCGTGTTCCAACCGGTGAAATCATAGTCCGCACGGGTGAAGCTATTGGCGGTCAGGGCGGTCGCCTCATTGGGCTTCACGGTCTGGGTACCCATGGTGCCCTCGCCATCATTGGCCACAAAGGTAATGACCGGATCCACCGTCCACTGGGCATACAGGGTGGTATCCGCGCTGAAATTCACGGTCTCCCCGTCGGCATAGGACGTGCCGGTACCGTCTGCCTTGGTATTCCAGCCGGTGAAGGAGTAGCCTTCGCGGGTAAAGGTGTTCTTTGGCAGATCAAAACTCGTATTGGGCTTACCTGTCCAGGTAGGCATCGTTCCTTCGCCGCCGTTGGCGTCAAAGTCAACAGTGATGTTCGCAGCACCGCCCCATACGCCATCCAGATAGGGAATGGTCGTACCCGCGCTGGCATTTGCCGTCTCGGTGTAGGTACCGTCGGCGTTGTGCAGCTTGGCAGCGGTGATGGGGATGTCATGGCTTGTAGTATTCGTATTAGACTGTGTGACCTGCTCTGTTGTTGCGTCCGTACCGGGTGCACCCTGTTGGATAAACACACCGGTACCGTTGCTGGAGCAAATGTCCGCACCACCGTAGGTTGTATAAATCTCACCAGCTGCAGTCAAGCTACCATTTACATTGATTCTTGCGTCCTTCAGATCTGTAAGTTGTCGCGTATATGCCTTACTCGGTGCAAAGCGCACAGCCGTGAATTTTTTGCCGCCCACAACGTAATTGTCTGTTGTCCATTCATCGTAGTCATAGGCATAAATCTTTTTCCCATTACTTACCGTTAAATCCGCACCATCAGCAATATTTACTTCGACGCCTGCCAAGAGTGCCGTATTCTGGTTGATTGCAACCTTTCCGGACTCAATGTTAATGGAAACATTATTGTTCATCGGGAGGTCGAAATTTCCGGAATTAATATCCGCGCCACCAAGACTCAATGACAATGCATTCAGCTCTGCCTCGCCATTTATTGTAAATACCAATCGATCAGTGTTTTCGTCATAATCCTTGGTGAGGCTTCCTTACCATTACTCCCTGTTTTGGTTGTATAAATGCTTGACGGAGCCGTAGTATATAGAGTTCCATCAATATTAAAAGGAATTAGTAGCGTGATACCTGCGGGAATTGTATAATCCCCATGGATTTCACCGTTACTTGCCAATGTAATCTTCGTTTGATTGTTGTCCTGAGCATAACCTACGGCCTCATCAAGTTTTTCAAACGACTGACCGCCAGTCTCAAACAAAGCAACACCAGCAGTGCTAAATCGCGCTGTGATAGAACAATCTCCGTCAATTTTCAGATTAGTCGAAGCATCTGTGGAGATGTATTTCTGTGTTGTTACGTTATACCATCCCTTGAATTGGTAGCCACTGGCTGGAGTAGCGACTACCTTGTACGCAGTCAAGTATTCCGTTTAAACAGCTTTGCTCCAAAGTAATAAAACAGCGGCAAGAGAAATACTGCTCCAAAAAGGCGCATATTGGCCGCTTTGCTGATATCGCCGCCGACTTCAATGATTGCCAAAAGGCGCATCGCTGTATATCCCACAATATCGTGAAGGATTGCGATGATAAGTGCTGCATACCAACTTATACTCAGCTTTTTTTTGCAAGACAGCAGCCACGCAAAGTTACATATGATAATTCCAATTGCAAACATCAATAGGACATGCTGTTGGATCCATATACTCATGCCTTGTATTGATACCACCCTCTTCAAAATAGTTTTCCCGGACAATATGGTTTCTTCATACTGCTCACAGTAGCTCATTTTAATTTTTCATCATTATTTTACTGATTTCCCTCTTCTCTCAGCATTGCTGCAGCTGCACCAGTGCTGGGAGAAACGGAAAAACCGCATGGGGCAGGGACAATCGCCCTGCCCCATGCGTGAGACATTATACTGCTTTTCTTTTGGCTCTTCTTACTGGATGGTCACATTGATCGTCTTACCGTCCATCTGCCCAACCAGATTATTGAACATCTGAACCGCAGCCATCACCAGCAACTTATTATTTGTACCAGAGTTGACCTGGTCGCGCAAGTGGCTCAGAATGCTAGCAGGCACGGTTACATCATTTGCGGTCACTTCCACGGTGACGTCCCGATCCAGAGTTGCGACGCTCTGGCCAACAGCCAACTGCGTGCCCGCCTTAATCAAGATTTTAATGCCATTGAAATTCTCCACGCCAGTATCCAACTTCACATGATCCTTGACATTCTCCACCAGTGCGTCAATATCGTTAAAGTTATCCAACTTCAGATCCTTGTTGTCATCTGGCAAATTGGTTTCGAAGTCAAGCAACTCCGTGCCGATCTGCAGCGTCGAGCCATTCGCCACAAGGATATAGCTGTCATTCTCCGACTGCGTGGAGGTCGTAACATAGCTGGTCAGTTGCTGCCAGGCAGCGCGGGCAGCCTCGGTATCGGTGGTAGCAGTGATCTTGCCATCCTTGCATTCGGAGAAGTTATAGGTGCAAGCCTTGCCGCCGATCGTGGCATTGACAGTCATGCCACTGAAACTGTAGCAGTTATTGAGCCATTCTCCCAAATCAGCAGTAACGCCTGCAATGCCGGTATTGATGGTCACAGAATGCTCACGAACACCGGTCACGTCCAGAGAACCGACATTCTGCATTTTAGCAGTCAGCATCACGCTCGCAGCATTGACCTTCTTGTCATTGCCGTTAGGCAGCGTAAAGACAGCGGTGTAGTCATCGCCAACGGTCATATCCACCTTGTTGCCGGAGGTTGCGGAAAGATAGAACTTCCAGTCAATATCTTCCGTCTTGGTCCCACTGCAGACGGTGCAGGTGTAGGTCTTGGTGCCCTTATTGCCATTGGCAGCATATACCACCGTAGGTTCATTCCAGTCATGACCCAGTGCGTGGATCTCCTCGGTCTTGGTCGCGTTGCAGACGGTGCAGTTATAGGTCTTGACGCCGGCCTCAGTGCATGTAGCAGCCGTCGTTACCACGCCTTCATCCCAGGTATGGCCCTTTGCGGGGATGGTTTCAGTGTAGGTCGCACCGCAGGAGCAGATGAAGGTCTTGATGCCAGCTTCAGTACAGGTAGCTTCCGTGGTGACCGTGCCCGTGTAGCTGTGGCTGTGGCTATAACCACCGCCGCCGGAGGAGCTGGTGGTCTCCTTGTTCACCGTGGTGGAGGAGCCGGAGCCGGTGGTACCAATCGTGGTATCCTTGCCGCGCTTATCGGTGACAGTGATCTTCTCATCGCCGATGTTCTTGACGTCGGTGTTCTTGGTCTCAACGGTGATGTCCTTGTCGGACTCCACTTTCTTCACGGTGCCGTTGCCGGTGACGGTGGCATCCTCAGCATGGTTCTCCACATTGCCGACGGTGGTGCCGCTGCCAACATCGACCGTGGCGCCGGGAGCATTCTCGGTTACGATCACATTGTCGATCTTGGCGCCGTTCTTGGTCTCAACTGCGCTCTTTTCACCGTCCAGCGTCACATTGTCCGCGGAGGCGTTGTCCAGAATGACCTTGGAGTTGTCGCCGCTGACCGTGATGTCATCAATGTTCTTGCTGCCCTTAACGGTCACTTCGATGCCATTGGCAGGCACGAGCAGCTTGTCCACGCTGCCGGTCACGGTCACGTCGTCGGCGACGACGAGCACGATGCCCTTGCCGTCAGCCTTGACGGTCGCGCCCGCCTCGTCAGCATAGGTGTCGATGGCGCGGTCAAGGATGGTGACGGTGGCTGCGCGGGTGATGTTGTCCTGCGGGGCAAGCTCGTCAGCCGTCACACCGCCCACGATACCGGCCTCGATCATCGCGGCCACCATGCCCTGCGCGTAGGGCGCGACCTTTGCCGCGTCGGTGTACTTGGTCAGGTCGGGCTTGCGGATCGGCTCGATGCCGAGCGCACGACCGAGCATGACGATAGCGCGCTCGCGGGAGATGGGCGCGTCGGGCGTCACGGTGCCGTCGCCGTTGCCGTTGAGGATGCCGGCAGCCGCGCAGCGGTTGATGGCATCATAGTACCAGGCATCCGCCGTGTTGTCGGTGAAGCCCGCGTCCTTTGCGACGGGCAGCTTGAGGAGCTTCGCGAGGATGGTCGCGAGCTGCGCGCAGGTGAGCTGACCGTTGGGGTCAAACAGACCGTTGCTGCCCTGGATGATGCCATGGCCGCTCCAGCGTTCGATGGAGCTCTCGGCCCAATGGCCTGCGGTGTCGCCGTAGGTCGGTTCGACCGCTCCTGTGCCGACCGTGAGCAGACTAACTGTCATGGCGAACACAAGAATGAGGGATAAGATTTTGCGTTTCATTTTGGTCCTCCTAATGTATTTTTTCCACGGCTCCCCGCGGTTGGGATACTTATTTTGCTGGCGCTTCGTTCACAATCGCTGTGCATTGACTCAGCGGCCGGCCTGCGCAGATCGGACAGCCGCAGCGCTGTTTTCCCGTGCGGCTGTTGACGACCGCCCGCCACGCATGACCCTTATCGCAGAGCCACCAGACCTTGCGGCGGCTGCCGGGCGTCACCTGCTGCGGTGTAAGGCGCCGTTGCGCGTCGGGTGCCATTGCGCGGCAACGACCGGCTCTATCGTTGCGAGGTCGTTGAAGCCGGGCAGAACCTTGTGGTTGGAGCAATACGGACAACCGCTTCCACTCCGCACGCGGTGAGCTATAACAGCCGGATAGGAATGTCCCTTTTCGCAGCGCCACCACACGCGGCGGTTGGAGCCGGAAGTCACTTGCTCCGGCGTCAGAGTGCCGTTTTTCGCAGCGTCCCATTGCGCGGCAAGCTGCGGGTATTGGGTAGCGAGGTCGTTTTCGCCCTGTATGACCTTTTGCCCTGCGCAGAATGGGCAGCCTGTTCCACCACCCGCGCGGGATGAGATGGCGGCACGGTAGCTGTGTCCCTTGGGACGGCGCCACCAGGCCTTTCTCACCGTTCCCGGGGCGACCAGCGTCGGCAATAGAGGAGCGTTCTTCTCGGTATCCCATTCGGCAACAAGTGCGGGATACCTTGCCGCGAGGGAGTTTTCGTCCGGCAGAACAACACGCCCCGCGCAGACAGGGCAGCCGGTGCCCAGCACACGGCTCTTGACGACCGAATCGTAGGAATGTCCCGCAGGGCACCGCCACCATACCTTTTTGTGGCTGCCGATGGTCAGGTCGGCGAACTTCAGCGGGGCGTTTTTCTCCGCGTCCCACTCGGCTTCAAGCGAGGGGACTTGCACCGCCAGCGAGTTTTCAGGCGCTTCTTTGCGTCCGGTACAGTACGGACAGCCACTGCCCGCCGAACGGGAGTAGACCTTCGCCTGCCAACTGTGACCCTTAGAGCACTGCCACCATACCTTTTGATGACTTCCGAAGGAAACGTTTCCAGTCGTAAGCGGTGCGTTGCGAACCTCGTCCCACTGCGCCAGCAGAGCCCTATGGCCCTGCTTTACGCAAAAGTCGTAGAACGATGTTCGCATCCATGCTCACCCCTTGCTTCCGATCCGCCAGCCCGTCCTTTCGGCGCTCAAACCGGCAATCTCCCTTATAGCCGGACAGTGGTCAATAATGTAGGCTTTGTTGACCATTACCCAATAAACGATTCTTTTAGGACTTTACAGTATCATGTTTTGCCCAAAATATCAATAGTAAGGTGCCCAAAAAGGTCTACTTTTTTATCCGACAATTCTTGCGTTTAACGACTTTTTAACATATATTGCCGTGCGCCCAGTGTAAAAACGTGCTGTGTGCAATGCGCAATTCCTTGCCCGCCGCCCGCGCCGACAGTTCACCGCGCTTCCAGCGCGCCTTGACCTCCTGAAATCCCGCGGGCAGTTCCTTATAGGGTCGCCCGAATTTTACGCCACGCGCCTTAGCCGCAGCGATGCCCTCCGCCTGCCGCTGGTGGATGAATTCGCGCTCTGTCTGCGCTACATAGCTCAGAAGCTGGAGCACGATGTCCGCGATCAGCGTACCGGTCAGGTCGCGGCTCCGGCGCGTGTCGAGCAGCGGCATATCCAGCACGACGATAGCCGCACCCTTCTCCTTGGTGATGACGCGCCATTGCTCCAAAATCTCTTCATAATTTCGCCCAAGACGGTCGATGCTCTTGATGACAAGGGTATCGCCGTCTTTCAATTTTCGCAGCAGCCGCCTGTAGCCGCGCCGGTCGAAATCCTTGCCAGACTGCTTATCCAGAATGATTTGACCATTGTTCAGCCCGAACTCCCGCAGGGCGATGAGCTGACGCTCCTCGTTTTGTTCTCTTGTGGATACTCTTGCGTAACCGTATTCCATGTGCTGACCTCCCAATTTATTCGGTGGGATAAATTGTAAGTCAGTTGCTGACCATTCGCACGATATAGTGATATGTCACTACTATAGCACAAATTTCGGAGTTAGTGAAGTATCACTAATAACTTTTTTTCAAATCTTATACCATAGTGATAAATCGTCCATTGGAGGTTCGCTATGGATACCAGAGAGGCCGTCGCTTTCCGCATTCGTCAGCTATGTGCCGCACGGAAAATCACGCCGAACGGATTAGCCAATTTGTCGGCCGTTCCGCAGGCGACCATCAAGAGCATTCTCAATGACGAGAGCAAAAATCCGGGCGTCGTGACGATTAAGAAACTCTGTGATGGTCTTGAGATTACCCTCGGTGAGTTCTTTTCCACACCTAAATTCGATACGCTGGAGCAGGAAATCAAATAAGGTCTCCTAGTCTCAAAATTTTTGGTACAATGTTCGATCATCATGCGTGTCTATACACGGATAAGCTTGACGCTTGCACTGCTTGCACCATCCACGCACTCCCACATGAAATAAAAGGCTCCCACCGAGAAATTCTCGGCAGGAGTCTTTTGGTTATCTATAAAAGATTTTCCGCATTACTTCACATAGACAATATACAGTGCCTACTCTGTTATCCAGTAGTTCAAACAGTGATTCCCGCTATGTACCTTACCTCGACCTCGTGCCCCACAGCGGTGCGGTCTGCCCGCCGAAAGCTCATGGTTCGTACGGTACACATCTTCTTGGATGAGGCGGAGCAAAGCGGATATCTTTTTCCAGTAATTATAAAAGATATTGTTGCAGAAAATAAGAAAGTTGAGTACCATGCAGCTATTGCAGTGCAGCAGCATGATTTAGTCGTTGAGCAGTTCGGAGCTAACGCATGGGATAATGTTTCATATACCTTGAAGGAGATCGAGCCTGCAGATGGAGATTTGGGGTATCGGGTGAAGTCGACGGGTGAGTTTGTTGATAAAGAGGAATACGAAGAAATCCTGTATGAGTATTGGGGAAATGTTGCAGCACAAGAGGGAACTTCCTACGCCGATATTTTCTTGACTGAAGGTGAACCCTCTGAAAATATTGCAAACAAGCGTGTAGATCTTATTGCGAAGTATAGCCATGATATCCCGGTTGAGCTTGTAACGGTGTCGGATTTCCGGACTTACGAGGTCCTGTTGTCTTTTAACGGTAAAACGATATCGGCCGATGGATACGAAGACTTCCATTTTGTGATCGATAACAAAGATGACAACTGGAAAGTGTTTCAGGGACTTTCTTGGGCTGAGCCCTACCCCGAAAATCCGACTGGAGACTAAAAAAGTGAAATGGAAAAGCACTCTGAGTTCATGTTCGACGTCGAATTTGTATCGCCTGTTATTTAACAGAGATATACATTGGCACAAAGATGGATGCCATTAAGCCCCACTTTGCACTGGCGCTGCCGACAAAAAAGATTTAAAAATCCGCAAAGGAAGATGAACAGGATCAGGATCGCCAACGGCGGCAACCCGGAACTCTTAAGCAGGTTTGCACCGTTGATGGAGAGAATGGTCGCGAGATTGGACCACTCAAACCACTTAAGGAACTGTGCCATCACGAAGCATAATGCCACAAAGGGTCCCATATCTTTCATTGCATTGCCGAGTGCTTCAACGAGGTCAGTGCTTTTCTCAAAGCTGCCGCTCTTGAACCCGTAGGCAACACCTGGAATAAAGAACAGCATACTGATGAAGAAAGGAAGTGCTTTGATCAGCGGAGCTTTGGCGATAACAAGACTGCCTGTTTCCGCATCGCGCAACATGCCGTTTTCAGGGATCGCCAGCGCCAGAATAATAGCAAGATAGATCAGAACTGCAATCAGGGCCGCACGTGCTCCACGGTTTTCAGCAGGTGTAAGTGGCTCTATTTGGTGACCGGTATTTGCCGTTAGACCTGCTTCGCGGCTCAGACGTGGTTCGACGATCTTCATCGTGACGAAGAGTGAACCGAAGGTCAAAACGAAAACGGAGGTCGCAGAAAAGAAGTAGGTCATAGCGGGTGATGCGGTGAAGTTAGGGTCAATGACCTGTGCAGCTGCAACGGTGAAGCTTTGGTTGACAATATCCATGTTGGTAAGCATCAAGTTGGCAGAAAATGCACCAGATACGGTTGCATAACCGCACAGAGCACCAGCAACGGGACTCTTACCCATTGAGGAAAATAATCCGGCACCAAGCACGGGTAAAACAACATAGCCAACGCCGCCGGCAGCATCGCCCAGAACAGCAATAAAAACAAAGACCAGAAGCACACGGAAGTCAGAACCCTTTGCTCCTTCAACAATTTTTTGCAACACAACGCGAAACAGACCGGATTTTTCGCAAATGCTTACACCGAACATACAGGTAAGCACAGGACCGAGAACAGAAAGTGTTTGGAAGTTGCTGACCATGTTTGTTAAGATCTTAATAATACCGTCACGGGTAATGAGGTTATACACGACTACCGTTTCACCAGTAGCGGGATTGATGGCAGAAGCTCCCAACGCAGAGAAGATCCAGGAAGCAACCAGAACGATCACACTGAACCAAAGGAAAAAGATCATGGGGTCTGGGATCTTATTTCCGAGTGTCTCGATCTTTCCATAAAAGCCATTGGAGTGCTTCAGATTTGTTTCCGAGGCATTGCTCATGAGTATCTCCCTCTTTTCTTTAATAAAGTAACAAGATCCGCTGCAGCATGGATCGGTTGCTTTTAATTTAACACTGAAAATACACCAAGTCTAACACTTTTTCCCCTTTGGTATCACAGCTGATCTCCTGTAGATATTATTCAAAGCAAATGGAAAATGCTTTTCAAAAACTTGAAGAAAGCTGCATGCAATTTTCTTAAAACCTCTGGTTCAAAGTTATGTTCAGCGTTTTGATGGGACGATGTAAATGTTAAAAGCGGATAAGAGATATAAGAGATCAAGTATACCGTTCAAATTCTCCCCTCGGCACCTTGTCCAGCAGCTTTTCCGTCTTCTTGTAACGCTCTTCGAGCACGGCAAGCTTCGCTCTCTGCTCGGCGCTCTTGCGGCGCTCGGCGGTCAGCTCGTCCTTGAGCGCTTTAGCGTTTCGTTTTCCTCAGCGCTGCATCGCTGCATGGAAAGCGACTGCGACACAGCTGCCTGCATCCGCTGAATTTCCGCTTGAAACGACTCTACCTCCGGCAAGAGCTGCCTGAATGTCTCTATGGCCTCCTCGCGCTTCTTACCCGCGTTCAGTACATTGATACCATTCAGCGCCGTTTCCAGCTTCTCCAGCTTGGCATCCATTGCTGTCACTTTCTTGTACCACTGAGGCGTCAGGTGCTTACGCTTCGTTTCAACGGCGGGCGCGCCGCGCTCCAGCTCCGGCCACCGCTCCGACATACAGGCGTAGAAATCGTCCTGCCATTGGATCATCGCCTTCTTGTTGCCGAGAATTTCTTTTGCGGACAGCCGCTTGTCCTTCGTCAGCGGGACAAAGCAGAGGTGCAGGTGCGGCGTTTTCTCATCCATGTGCACCACGGCGGAAAAGATATTCTCCTCGCCCACGCGCTCTTTGAGAAAGCCGAGCGCCCGCTCAAAATACTCCGGCATTTCTGATTCATGTGCTTTTGCAAACTCCGGGCTGGTCGTGATCAAAGTCTCCACAAATTTCACGCTGTCCCTGCGTACCCGGCAGCCCGCCATGCTGATGCGGTGTCGGATCTCCTGCCCGTAGCTCCAACGCGGCGCGATCAAATGATAGTTCTGCACGGTGCGGCTTCTGTCAATGTCCGGATTACTGGCGTATGTTTCCTTTGTCCGCTCATTGTGGGCAGCAATGGCTTTGGCAGCACCGCCCTTCCGCTTTGCAAATCGTAAAATGGCATAAGCCATCGCGGTTCCTCCTTTGTCATATTTGGGGACGAGGGAGCGGAGAATCCCCACCACGACTTTCTGAAAAAGTGCGCACGACAGATGACGATACCGTCATCTGTCGTTCTTCTTTTTCGGCCCGGTCAAAATCACGAACTGGCCGCCGCCAGTCCGTGATTTCTCCCGTCCCCCGTCGTGATGGGTATAACACACTAGACTTTGTACCAAAGTCGTGTGCCAGCCGTTCCCTCTGGACTCCCTCAAGCGGTCATTTCCCGCCGCCTACCGGCGCGGTAAATGACCCTGCCGGTGTACGGTATGTCCGATAATGTACGGTATTTTGAGGGGATACCCCCACTCCCATTTTTACCGTACATACCGTACATTACCGTACACCGTCCCACCGCAGCGAAAGGCTCTTGCCCTCTCTTGTGCGCTGGGCAACATAGTGAATGCCGTATTTCCGCAGCAGCGTATCCTGCTGCACATTCAGCGTCCGCACGATCCAGTTGGGCGTGAAGCTTTGGCTGCTGTCCATCTTGGAAAGACATTGCGCAAGCTCCGTCGCCGTGCCGTTCCACGATGGATTTTCTCCATTCACCAGCCGAGAAACAAGCTCGACCAGCGGGTTCGGCGGTTCCTTGAGCCGTCCCGTTTCTACCTCAATCAACTTCCAGTTCAAATGTGCGGCATCAAAAGAGATGTGCAGTCGAAGCTGCGACTGGTCACGCCCGACCACCTCCAAAACAGCGTCCGAGGCTGTGCGCTTATCTTTATGTAGGAGCAGCGCGCCGTCTGCCGCGCCCATCAAGCCATTGGTGCCGGAGATGGTGTTAAACACGTCCTCTGCGCCCTCCTTGCGCGTGTGGTGAACGACCAGCACAGTGATGCCGTAGGTGTCGGAAAACTCCTTCAGCCTTGCCAGCGTGTCATAATCGGCGGCATAGCTGCCGTTGTCTGGCGTATGGCCGCGCACCCGCTGCAAGGTGTCAATGATAACAAGCACCGTGTCCGCGTGCTCGCTCCAAAAGTCGCTCAGCCGTTCCGTCAAGCCTTCGTCCAGTGTTTCGGAAAAGACGGAGAGGATCAAGTGCTCGCTGTCCTGCTCCGTCATCTGTGCCAGACGCTTCTGCAATCGCTCACAGGTATCCTCTAAGGCAAGATACAAAACCGTACCCTGCCGGGAAGGAAAGCCGAGAAACGGCTCCCCCATGCTCACCTGATAGGCCATCTGCAAAACGAGAAAGGACTTGCCGATCTTCGGCGCGCCGGCGAGGAGGTAAGTCCCCGCCGGCAGCAGTCCGTCGATGACCACCGGGCGGACGCGAAAGCGTGTTTCCATCAGCTCCGGCATGGTCATGGCCTGAATTTTCCCAAACCGCTTGTGCGGTTCTTCAATGTCTGTTATACTGTTTGTGCGTGCAAGCGCGGACGGCTGCTCCCCATCTGGTGCAACAGATGGAATCGGGGCAGTCGTTTCTTTTTCAGTTGCCATTCCCGCCTCCCGTGTTCCGCTCGATCCAGTCGATGAGCTTGTCCTTCGGCACGAGCAGCCGCTTACCGATGCGCAGCGTGGGAAAGGTCCCCGTGTTGAGGAGCTGATACGCTCCCGCACGCGAGATGCCCAGCGCCGCCGCAAGCTGATTGGCGTTCAGCACCGCGGGCAGATTTTCGTAGTTGTTGTTCATGTATGACCTCCTTTGAAAATTTTAGTTGACATTATGGACTATAAAGATTATAATGCACAATGTAACTATCGTGGTTTGATTGTATAATGTTGATACGAAAAAGTCAATAGATAATTTCCAACATCTATTTTGGTATATCTAACAGGAGGACAGCTATGGTCTTTCCCGAACACATGGAGTTCCGATATTACATCACGCCGGAGCGAAAAGAACACTTTGTACTGTATGACAGAACATTAGGCAGCCGCATGACCTATCTGGAGCTGACGCAGGACCTTGGCCAATGTCTCATCGACCTTTACGATACGGACTTCTATGATGCCTATTGCGTATTGTCCGAGATCAATAAGCTGGTACAAACGGAGAAGAACGAGGCCGCATGGAGGAAGCTGCTGGAGCTGTCACTGCCGCTTTGCGAAGTGCATCCGTTCTTTGGGCTGCTCGCAAAGGAGCTGAGCGAGCTGGAATCGGCATACGCGCACGGTCAGGATGCTGACGCAGCGCTTGTCCTTTCATTTGCCAACGATTTTGAAGCCATCGTCCGTGATGCAAAGGCGCTGATCGAAGTATGTCTGGATGACCGGTACAAGCCGGACTACTCCACGGCAGAGCGTTACCGCGAGGCGCATTACGATGCGTTGCTCCATTTCGACGATATGCGCTATGGCGAGCTTGCCACAGAGGAGGTCATGCTGGACAGCCCAGCGTATAACAGCGCCTACCATTACAGCGTGGAGATACTGCGGGAGCGCGGGATCAAGACTGCGCTGCGCGAGGTGCTTTACCCCAACACCGTGCGCGACCTCTACAACTACTTGAAAGCGTACTGTCTCCGCCTGCCGCTCCCGATCCACAAGTGCAAAAACTGCGGCAGGTACTTTGTTGTGACCGGCAACATCACGCAGGACTACTGCACACGGTTGATGGAGGGCTCGGAAAAGACCTGCCGCCAAATGGGAGCAGTGGTGCAGTATCAGAGCAGGCAAATGAAGAATCCTGCCGCGCGGGAGTTTACACGCTCCTACAAGGCGCACAACGCCCGCGTGCGGTATGGAACGATGAGCAAGGCGGAATTCACCGCTTGGTCGAAGACGGCGCGGGAAAAGCGCGACGCCTGCGTAGCGGGCAAGCTGTCCCTTGAGGACTTCGTGGCGTGGCTCGACAGCGACAAACAGCGATAAAACAACGGACTGACTGGCCGTTTTATGATCTCAGAAGAACAGGAGGTTTCATTGACAACGCGAAAGACCAAAGGAGCCAAGGGCGGCGGCACGATCCGTCAGCGCCCTGATGGGCGCTGGGAGGCGCGCTATACCCTTGGCATTGATCCCGGAACGGGAAAACAGATTCAAAAATCCGTCTATGGCAAGACGCAGAAGGAGGTAAGGCAAAAGCTCACCGCGATCACTGCGGAGATCGACAGCGGAATCGAACAGTGATATACTACTATATCCGTGTCTTTTTGTCAACATCTTTTTTCAAAAAGTGCGGATTTTTTCTTCCCCCCGTGAAGAGACTGTTTATAGCATACGCTAAGAGCTCGCTGATGTAAAGAGGGGAAAATAGCAGAAATTCGCCGCCGTTTTTCATCTATTTTTCTGCGGGCACATTTCTTGTCAAGCCGCCGTACGTTCTATATAATAGGCATATATTATGTGTAAATTGAAAATGGGGTGCTTTTTACGATGGGACAAATCGGTTTTGATAACGACAAATACCTTGCCATGCAGTCCGCGCACATCCGCGAGCGCATCAGCCAGTTCGGCGGCAAGCTGTATCTGGAATTCGGCGGCAAGCTCTTCGACGACTTTCACGCTTCGCGCGTGCTGCCCGGCTTCCAGCCCGACAGCAAGATCCGTATGCTCCAGCAGCTGCGCGACGATGTGGAGATCGTGATCGCGGTCAACGCGAACGACATTGAAAAGAACAAGCTGCGCGGCGACCTCGGCATCACCTACGATGACGACTGCCTTCGTCTGATCGACGCGTTCCGCTCGCTCGGTCTCTATGTCGGCGGCGTGTGCATCACGCAGTACGCGGGGCAGAACGCGGCGGATGCCTTCATCAAGCGTCTCAACACGCTTGGCGTTCGCAACTACCGCCACTACCCCATCGCGGGCTATCCCTCCGACGTCGCCCACATCGTGAGCGACGAGGGCTTTGGCCACAACGAGTATATCGAGACGACGCACTCGCTCATCGTCGTCACCGCGCCGGGCCCCGGCAGCGGCAAGATGGCGACGTGCCTCTCCCAGCTCTACCACGAGCACAAACACGGCGTGAGCGCGGGCTACGCCAAGTTTGAGACCTTCCCCATCTGGAACCTGCCGCTCAAGCACCCCGTGAACCTCGCCTACGAGGCCGCGACCGCGGACCTTGACGACGTGAACATGATCGACCCGTTCCACCTCGAGGCCTACGGCGAGACGACCGTGAACTATAACCGCGACGTGGAGATCTTCCCCGTCCTGCGCGCGATCTTCGAGCGCATCTCCGGCAAGTGCCCCTACCAGTCCCCCACCGACATGGGCGTGAACATGGCGGGCAACTGCATCATCGACGACGAGGTCTGCCGCGAGGCGTCCCGTCTGGAGATCCTGCGCCGCTACTACACCGCGCAGGTCGACGTCGCGCGCGGCATTGCTGACGCCTGCCAGCTCAGAAAGCTCGAGCTCGTCATGCAGCAGGCGGATGTGACGCCCGACCTCTGCCCCGCTGTGGCCGCGGCCAAGCAGAAGGCCGAAGAGACCGGCGCGCCCGCGGGCGCGATGGTGCTGCCCGACGGCCGCGTTGTCACGGGCAAGACCTCTTCCCTTCTCGGCGCTTCGGCGGCGCTGCTGCTCAACGCGCTCAAGGCCATGGCGGGCATCCGCAGCGACATGAACCTCATCTCGAATCAGGTCATCGAGCCGATCTCAGCGCTCAAGATCCAGTCGCTCGGCCACCACAACCCGCGCCTGCACTCTGACGAGGTGCTCATCGCGCTGGCGATCTCGGCGCTGACGAACCCCCTCGCTGACGCGCCACGATGGCGAAGGAAAAGGGCCTTGAACCACTCGCCGCGCTGCTCTTCGCGCAGGAGCGTGACTGCCCGCGGCCCGAGGAGGCCGCGCGCGACTTTGTCGACCCCGAAAAGGGCGTCGAGACGGTCGAGGACGCCCTGCAGGGCGCGAGCGACATCATCGCTGAGCAGATCTCTGACGACGCCGCCATCCGCAAGAGCCTTCGCGCGCTCATTTCCCGTCAGGGCCAGCTTGTGAGCAGGGCCGCGACCGAGGACGACAGCGTCTATCGCCTATACTACGATTTTACGCAGTCTGTCGCCCGCTTGCAGGGGCATCAGGTGCTCGCCATCAACCGCGGTGAAAAAGAAGGCATTTTGAAGGTCTCCATCACGCTCGACCGCGAGCAGGCGCTCCCGCTGCTGCGCCGCGCAGTCGTGAAGCCCGGCTCCGCCGCCATGGAATTCGTCAAGTCCGCCGCCGAGGACGCCTACGACCGTCTCATCTTCCCCTCGCTCGAGCGCGAGGTGCGAAATCAGCTCACTGAGCAGGCAGACGAGGGTGCCATCGGCCAGTTTGCGCTCAACTTAAAGCCGCTTTTGATGCAGCCGCCGGTCAAGGGCAAGGTCACGATGGGCCTTGATCCCGGTTACCGCATGGGCTGCAAGGTCGCCGTCGTGGACGGCACAGGTAAGGTGCTCGATACCGCCGTGGTCTACCCCACCTACGGCGAACGGCAGAAAAATGAAGCCATCGCCGCGCTCGCAACGCTCGTCAAAAAGCACGGCGTGGAGCACATCGCCATCGGCAACGGCACGGCCAGCCGCGAGACCGAACAGATGGCCGTCGAGCTCATCCGTCAGGTGAACGAGGGCAGTGCGCACGCGAGCTACATGATCGTCTCTGAGGCGGGCGCGTCGGTGTACTCGGCCAGCAAGCTCGCCGCCGAGGAATTCCCGCAGTACGACGTGAACCTCCGCTCCGCCGTGTCCATCGCCCGGAGGTTGCAGGACCCGCTGGCGGAGCTGGTGAAGATCGACCCCAAGGCCATCGGCGTGGGGCAGTATCAGCACGATATGCCGCAAAAGCAGCTCGACGAGGCGCTGAACGGCGTGGTCGAGGACTGCGTCAACGCCGTCGGCGTGGATATCAACACGGCGTCGCCGTCACTTTTGCAGCGCGTCGCGGGCCTGAACGGCACAACGGCGAAAAATGTCGTCTCGTACCGCGAGGAGAACGGCGCGTTCACCTCACGCGCGCAGATCAAAAAGGTGCCGAAGCTCGGCCCCAAGGCCTTCCAGCAGTGCGCGGGCTTTCTGCGCGTGCCGGAGAGCAAGAGCGTTCTCGACAACACCGCCGTCCACCCCGAGAGCTATGACGCCGCGAAGGCGCTGCTCGACCTGACCGGCCACACGCTCGCCGACGTGAAGGGCGGCAGGCTCGCCGATCTGCCCGATCGCGTCAAGACCTACGGCGAGGAAAAGGCTGCGGGTGAGATCGGTGTCGGCGTTCCCACGCTGCGCGATATCGTCTCCGAGCTCTTAAAGCCCGGCCGCGACGTGCGCGACGAGCTGCCAAAGCCCATCCTGCGCACCGACGTTCTTGAAATGAAAGACCTAAAGCCCGGCATGGTGCTGACCGGCACGGTGCCACGGCGTGAAGCCCCAGAAATTCATGGACACCGGCGTATCAGGCGCGTAGACGTCGCCCTCCGGGTTTTTGTCCACGTCGCGGATGGTACCGTCGGGAAATACTGTGAGCTTGAAGGTCTCCACAACGCGGTCGAGCTTCCCGTCCGTCACATGGCACACGCCGCGCGTCACGCTGCCGTGTTCGCTGACGGTCTTATCCAGGCGGTAGCCGACCATGGTCGCCTCGCCCTCGGCCTCGAGCCTCCCAAGCTCTTCATAGATTACGCGGAAGGCGTCCACACCATAGTAATCGTCGGCGTTGATGACGATAAACGGCTCGCCGACGCAGCTCCGCGCACAGAGCACGGCGTGCCCCGTGCCGAAGGGCTTGGTGCGCTCCGTCGGAATGGAATAGAATGCCGGCACGCTGGAAAAGTCCTGATAGGCATAGCAGACCTCGACCGGCGATCTGTCCGCCGCCGTCATGCCGGCGACGCGCCTGCCGCAGAGCGTCTCCACCAGCTCACGCATTTCGGGCTTGATGATGAACACCACCTTGGTAAAGCCCGCGCGGATCGCGTCGTAGATGGAGTATTCCATCAAAATTTCGCCGTCGGGACCGATGCCGTCTACCTGCTTGCTGCCGCCGTAGCGCGAGCCCATGCCCGCCGCCATAATGACCAGTGCCGCTTTCATCGCCGTTCCTCCTCGTGCGTTGAGATTTTCTTTATCATAGCCCATTTGTCCTCGGTTTTCAACTTTTTTTCCGTCGAAGCCTTGTTTTTTGGCGGCAAACTGCTATACTGTTTGCGTGAATAAATTTTTTTGAGGTACAGAGCGATGGAAACCTTTCTTCACGCCGTTGCATCCGTCACCATTATCCTGCTGCTGACGGCGACCGGCTACTTCTGCGCGGTCAAGGGCTGGATGACCGTGCAGGTCAAGACCTTCATCAGCCGCTATCTGATGACCGTCGGCATTCCCGTCATGCTGATCTACGGGATGCAGAACAATCTCACGCGCGCGGACGTGCTCGCCGCGCCGCGTCTGCTGCTCATCCCGCTGCTCGTCATCCCATGCTGCGTTGTGATGAGCCTGCTGGCGGGCCGCCTGATGAAGCTGCCGCACCGCCAGCTCGGCGTTTTTGTGATGATGGTTGCCATGGGCAACACCATCTTTATCGGCCTTGCCATGTGCCTGGAGCTGTTCGGCGACATTGCGACGCCGTATGTCATGCTCTTCTATCTTGTCAGCAGCTGCTTTACGCAGCTCATCGGCATCCCGCTGGTACGCTGGTCGGGCGAAGCGGGCGGCTTTTCCATGCAGATGGTGTGGAAATTCCTGCGCGCGCCGACGGTCGTTTCTGTCTTTCTCAGTCTCCTTCTGGTCGGACTGGACATCCATCTCCCGAGCCTTGTGATGAGCTACGCGAAATACATCAACAACACCGTCACACCGCTGGCGCTGCTGCTGACGGGCTGCATCATCCACGAGATCGGGCTGCGCAGCCTGCGCCTGACACCCACGCTCGGCGTGATGATGTTCTTCCGCTTTGTCATCTCACCGGCGCTGGGCGCTGCCCTCTGCGCGCTGCTCGGCATCGGCGGTCTGGTGCGCAGCGTATATGTTGTGGAGTTGGCCATGCCGGTCATGACGCAGACGGTCGTCGCCGCGGCGGAATACGGCGCGGACGAGCAGCTGGCCGCGCAGGGCGCGGCGATCTCCACCCTCGCCTGCTTCGTGGTGACGCCGGTGCTGATGCTGCTGCTTTGAGCCCTGCACATAGCAAGAAAATGAGAGCCGGAAACCGCAGCTTCGCGGTTTTCGGCTCCCTCTTTTTTCAATTCTCCGCCTTCTCCGTCGATTTTTCCGACGCGCGCTCGGGCAGCGCGATGAGCTCCGCCATCACCAGAATGGCAGCAAAGCCGAGAAGATCCTGCCACGCGAAGCTCGTGTGCAGCCAAAGCGCCGCGCACAGCGCTGCGCTGACCGGCTCGGTGCAGGCGAGCAGGCTTGCGCGCACGCCGCCGACGTCGCTCACGCCCTGCAGATAAAGCGTGAATGCAAGCGCCGTGCCGACAACGGAGATCTCCAGCGTGCCGAGTGCCACCGCGGCGTTGAGCGCGACCGGGATCCGCCACGCCTGTGTGAGCACGAGCAGCACCACGCCGCCGATAAACAT
>VOFG01003076.1_pt1 | contig 83299 bp, 134 predicted proteins | sample 5384171 | NCBI WGS metagenome assembly VOFG01 (sample SAMN12384726, study PRJNA508395) | human gut metagenome | isolation source: healthy gut F | host: Homo sapiens
GCTGGACACCAAGAGATATGCTGGTAAAAACAGCCATTGAAAAACAGTAGAGTGGTCAAAAGAATATTTAAATGGGGCAGATATGTTAGAAGTAACAGACCGCCAGATCCGGGAATTTTTTCATAAGACCGTCCCGGCAGTCTAATTATAAATTGTTAGTAGGAGATAAAAAATGTTTGAACATACAACTGAAGTAGAGGCAAGAAAGCGCATCTGCATCTGTAGCTGATTACTGCGACACATTCCATAAGAAAGAATACAAAGAAGGAGACCGCATCCCATATGCTTCCAGAGTTTATGACCATAGTGAAATGGTCAATCTGGTAGACAGCTCTCTGGGAATTCTGGCTGACTTCCGGCCGTTATACAGATGAATTTGAGAAGAAACTGGCAGAATACCTGGGTGTGCGTTATTGTTCCCTGGTTAATTCCGGTTCCTCCGCAAACCTGATCGCATTTATGGCACTGACTTCCCATTACTGGGAGACCGCCGTGTAAACCCGCGGTGACGAGGCGATCACCGTTGCCTGCGGCTTCCCAACTACAGTAGCGCCAATGATCCAGTACGGCGCAGTGCCGGTATTCGTAGACGTGACCCATCCCACAGTACAACATAGATGTGACCATGTTAGAGGCTGCAAGATCTGAAAAGACAAAGCAGTTATGATCGCCCATACCTTAGGCAATCCCCTTTGACCTTCGGGCTGTAAAAGCATTCTGTGATAAATATAACCTGTGGCTGGTAGAAGATAACTGTGATGCTTTAGGAACACAGTATACAATGGAAGAAGACGGAAAAGAAACAGTACATTTCAGCGGCACAGTAGGTGATATCGGAACCTCCAGTTTTTATCCGCCCCATCATATGACCATGGGAGAAGGGGGCGCTGTTTACACCAACAGTCCGCTTTTTTAAATAAGATCATCCGATCCTTCCGTGACTGGGGAAGAGATTGTATCTGCCCATCCGGACATGATAACCTGTGCGGACACCGTTTTGACCGTCAGTATGGGGAGCTTCCACTGGGGGGTATGACCACAAATACGTATATTCCCATCTTGGATATAATTTAAAAGCAACCGACATGCAGGCAGCTATTGGATGTGCCCAGTTAGACAAGTTTCCGTCCTTTGTAGAGCGCCGCCGCCACAATTTTACAAGATTAAAAAGCGGCACTGGCAGACTGCACCGATAAACTCATCCTTCCAGAAGCAGCACCACATTCCAATCCAAGCTGGTTTGGATTTTTGATCACATGCAAAGAAGGTACAGACAGAAACGCAGTTGTCCAGTACATTGAAAGTAAAGGCGTACAGACACGTATGCTGTTTGCCGGAAAACCTGATCAAGCATCCATGCTTTGATGAAATGAGAGCATCAGGTAAAGGATATCGCGTAGTAGGAAACCTGGAAAATACAGAGAGGATCTTAAGAGATACTTTCTGGGTTGGAGTTTATCCGGGAATGAATGATGAGATGATCGATTTTATGGCGAAGACGATTCGGGAGGCTATTAAAAGTAATTCCAGAAGGTCCGAACTTGTGAAATGGGGCTTGGTTTTTCATTATCATTGTCCACTGGCTTTCGCATGCGTCTGTTCGCCTGCATCGGACTGCGTCCGTTGCATTCGGACATCCGCGCTCAAGATGTGGACAATCGATAAACTGAAAACGCCCCCTTTTCCCAGTTCTACAAATAAGCATGAGTGAGGAAAGAGAACATTGTGATGAAATTTGGGCACAACTGACAAAAATCTTCTCACAAAATCAGGCACAGAAAGATTCTGAGAGAACATCATTTGGTAAAAGGAGGGAAAAGATTATATGGCAGAAAATATGGAAAACACAAATACTGTTAGTGTCAATAAAATCAGTGGTATTGACATTAAAGATAATGCTGGATATGACATGAGTCGTGTTCACAGGGCCAATCTGACTATCCTTAAAGAAATTGACCGTATTTGCCGTAAATATAAAAATACAGTATGCCTTAGATGCAGGACTCTTATTGGGGCAGTGCGTCATAAGGGGTTTATTCCATGGGATGATGATGCAGATATTGTCTTTACGAGAAATCAGTTTGAAGCATTTAAAAAGTAGTAAAAGAGCACTCCCAGATACAATGGAACTGGTAGAACCAGACAGTTTCCATGGAGGAAAGGCATTTTACGACTTTACTCCCCGTATTATCTATAAAAAAGCCGTATGCATCCAGACAGTGATAAAATGGACTACTATGATGGAAAACTAAACCACCTGTGGGTAGACCTGTTCATTCTGGATAAGCTTCCAAAAAGGAAAAAGCAGCAGCAGAAATCACCCGTTTCCTTCATAAAGCCATTTACGGCCTTGCAATGGGCCACCGCCACGATTTAGACTATAGTAAATACAGCCTTATGCATAAAATCTTTGTAGGCGGTCTTGCAGCAGCAGGAAAACTGATCCCTATGAAAGCAATATTCGCGATGCAGAAAGCAATTGCCCTTAAAGACAGACACAGTAAAGGCAACTTACGCTATTACAGCAACTACCAGCCAGATTACCTTTACGTTACACTTCACAAAGACTGGTGTGAAGAAGTAATAGATGCCCCATTTGAAGACACCACCCCTTATGATCCCCAAAGGCTGGGATCCGGTCCTGAAAGAAATATATGGCAATTATATGCAGCTTCCACCAGAAGAACAGAGGATCCTGACTCATTCCAGCTTACAGATACAGGTATATGACGAATGAATAGTATAGAGAAAAATAAGAACAATCATGATATAACAGAAAAAAAAGTCCTGTAAAATTATCGGTGGTCGTGTCTGTATATAATGAAGAAAAAGCCCTGAGAGAATTCTATAAAGAAACCAATAAAATCCTGGAGCAGATAAAAACTCTGGCTGGAGCATGAACTTATATTCGTTAATGACGGAAGTGCAGACAACAGTCTAAGCATTCTGGAAGAACTGGTAAAAGAAGACCATGATGTAAAACTCATCAGTTTTTCACGGAACTTTGGACACGAAGCAGCAATGATAGCCGGTATCGATCACAGTACAGGAGATGGGATCATCTGCATGGATGCAGACCTTCAGCACCCCCGGAATGTATCCCGCATCATAGAAAAATTCAGTGCCGGCTACGAAGTTATCAACATGGTCCGTATCAAAAACAAATCCGCAGGTCTGGTCAAAAAATATAACATCATCAGGCTTTTACTGGCTTATTAATCACATTTCAGATGTCCATTTTTGAGCCAAACGCCTCTGATTTCTTCGCCATCAGCAGCCATGTAGCCCAGGTCCTTAAAGACAACTTCGTGAAAAAGTACGTTTCCTTCGCGGCTACGTACAAAATGTAGGCTTTAAAAAGACTAACATAGAATATGAAGCCAGAGCCAGAGTAGCTGGAGAAAGCAAATACAGCATCAAAAAACTGTTCATTTCTCCATAAATACCATACTCTGCTTCTCCAATATGCCGCTGAAACTGGGAATTTATGCAGGTGTGTTTTCGGCAGCATTGGGCGTGTTGGTTATGGTATATACTCTTTGTACCCGCCAGGAGCTCCCAGTGGTTATGCAACGATCGTGGTACTTTTATGTTTTATGTTTGCAATGATGTTCCTGCTGATTGGGATCATTGGTGAGTATATTGCATCCTTTTACAGAATTAAAGGATAGACCGGTTTATATTGTGGAAAAAACAGAAAATCTATAAGAAAAGTGCATCTTCCACCCGTTATATGGAGCAGTGATAAAATCTTTAAGATGTCCCTTTATATGGGACATCCACGAACATAAGGAGAAAAATGTTTGCAAAATACATAGAAATATACACTACCTTAGATATGGGAAAATACTTTTAAAGTGAAAAAATTTACTTGAAGAAAACAATATCCCATATAAAGATACCAGCACCAATAACCAACTGCGCCTGTCACTAAATAACCTTCGTGGTGACAATCCAGTTCTTTTACGTGATAGCAGTATAAAAAACACCTACTCTATATCCGTAAAAAAAAAGAAGACGAACAAAAGCCAGACAAATAATCCAAAAATACAACTGGTACATCATTTTCGAAATAACTATACCACTCACTTGCCTGCACACTCAAATCCGCATTCTATGTGAGCAGTACAGTTATTTACGAAACGATGTACCAGGTAAAAAGCCAGGCTACTCTCAGGCTCAGGGGAATGGGTGGGGTGCATGGGATGCGCAGGCTAGACAGACTTGGATTTGGGAAAATGGCGTTAAGAGAGGGACGGGCAACTGTTTGAACGAAGTGAGTTTTGCCCGCCCCCTCTTGCTTTTAGCTATTTTTCCAAATTCTTAGTCTGTCCCTGCGCAAATCCCCAGCGCCCCACCCAATCCCCTGAGCCGTATCTTTACAAATATTTAATACTTCCAAATCTTGACATTCTCCCCAAATCTCTATATATAATCTCAAAAGTGACAACGTGTCATAGTAACACCATGTCATGTTTCAAAACCCAACAACCCACAGATAAGAATAACCTTTCGAAATCATCTCACAAAAATCAGGCACAGAAAGATTCAAGGACATAGGATGTCCTCCCGGGTCTTCCATGCACCTGCCGTTTTGTGGCCGATTTTCCGGTTAAGTCGCACCCCATTTTATCAACGTACGCACCGCGTACGCCTCAAAAATTGTGGCACAACTGACAAAAAATCATCTCACAAAATCAGGCACAGAAAGATTTCGGAAGGACATAAAGAAAACAAGGAGGCTCGTAAATGCCAACCCAGCGTTTTTTTAAACCTGAAAGAATCCAAAAAAATGCTATTTTAGAAGCAGCGGCTAACGAATTCGCCAGAGTTCCCCCTTACCCGCAGCATCCATAAACCAGATCATCAAAGAAGCCGAAATATCCCGTGGAAGTTTTCTATACCTACTTTGAAGATAAAGATGACCTGATGCGCTATATGCTCAGAGGCTTCAGAGATACCTTAAGAAAAAAAAATATTTGATTATCTGGAAGAAGAAAACGGAAACCCATTCCGCCTGTGCACCCGCCTGTTAAAAAGAATGGATGAAAACAGGAGGCGAAAGACTTACATTTCGTATCCACAGAAACCTGTTAGCAGATTCTTAAGCGTAACCGACCAAAACCAAATGTTCGGTATCCGGGGTTTTCTTATGAAAGATGAACTCTATAAATCCTTTATAGAAGAACTTTACAGCCGCTTAGACAAAGACAGATATCCCACCACAATAGAGACACTGTGCTACGTAGTAGATATGGCGATGACGATCCCGATCAAATCCATGGCAATGTATTATCAGGATCCTTCTGAAAAAAGAAAACATTATCCAGATATTAACAGAAGAAATGGCTATCTTGGAACGGGGAATGTGCTGTAGCACACTTTCATTCAAACCAGCGCATGGCTAAGCTGTAACACATAAACTAATAGAGGAGACCAAAATATGAAAAAATATTACCAAAAAGATCACAAAACTTTCCGTTGTCCTCACCGCTTCCATCCTGTCAGCATCCCTTCCACTTACAGCAATGGCAGCCCAGAACAGCCCCGACGATAACACCTACCAGCCCAAAGATGTCCAGACTGTAGACTATAAAAAAGCCTGACACCTGAATTCGCCTATTCTGCAGAAAAATGGGCCAGTCTTCGCGACAATATCATGGAATACGGCGAATTAGCCGATCTGGTTCACGAATACAACCCCACTGTTATAAGCAACCGGTCCACTTACAAAGACCAGAAAAATAAAAACTTAAACGATATCTATGATGACTACATGAAAGATATCGATGACATCTGGGATCAGGCAGACAGTGCAGATAACGATATCTTCGGGCTTCCTGCGTTACTCCGCAGGACTTTTAACAAAGCAGGCAGACAACAACAACGAAGACGCAGATATGGAAAAAATCCAGTACGACCAGCAGGAAGCAAAACTTGTTTATCAGGCACAGGAAATGATGGTTTCCTTAAAGCAGTCTGCATATAATCTGGAAAACCTCCAGAGTACAGGGAACTGCTCCAGAAACAGTACGAAGCAGCCCAGGCGCAGCTTTCTGTAGGCATGGCGACCCAGACAGACGTCCTTACCGCTTTAAAACGTGTTCAGGATCAGGACAACGCCATTTTAACTGCACAAAGAGCGGGAAAAACGTACACAGAAATTTATGCCTTTATGTTAGGCTGGAGTGCAGATGCACAGCCTGAGATCAAAGAAGTGCCTCAGCCAGACTTATCCGCATCGACACATGTAGATCCAAATGCAGATGCACAGACAGCTATTGATAATAACTACGATGTAAAATATTATACCAAAAAAAGCAGGAAACTTAGACAGTCAGGACCGATCGAATCCAATCAGGCAACTTTTAGCAAATGCGAAAGACACAGCTGTCCGTTCCTTAAAAACGCAGTACAACACTGTGCTTACTACCAGAGATGCCTTTAATGCAGCCAAAGCCCAGCTTCAGGTAGCAGAGGCTAACTTAAATATTGCCCGGTGCAAATCTGGCAGTAGGAAGCCAGACCAGCCTTTTGCAGTATCAGAGCACATTAAATACCTATACAGCAGCCAAAAACGATGTAAACATTAAAACAACTTCAGCTTCTCCTCGCCTTAGAAGCTTATGACTGGAAATGTAAAAGGCCTTACTACTTCAAACTAAAAAATGCATTCCCGAGTATTCTCGCAGGATCAGGCACAAAACGATTCCGGGAGTACATAAAGAAAGGACGAAAAATGAAAACAAATCATTTAAGATCCGTGACAGCCGCCACGATGGCCCTTCTTCTGGCAGCGTCCGTTCCATTCCAGACATTTGCAGCAGAAGAAAATCCGGCAGGCAGCTATTGTGCCGATCAGCAGCGTCTTGCTGATAACCAGTTAGACTATGACGAAATAGGCGCCAGAGTAAAAGAATACTACGGTCCTATAAAAGTGCCTATGCTATGGCAAGAGGAATGAAGGAAGACCAGGCCGATCGCAGTCAATTCAAGGACCACCGCCGATGACCTGCTCTCCCAGGCAAAAGCAGCCGAAGATTTGGCAAAAGAACAAAGCGGCATGGAGCAGATGATATCTAAGGCAACTGCAAGAGCTTTGAGAAAATCGGTCAATCAGCTGCGTACTACAGCAACAGCCTGGACCGTTCCCTGGAACGTAAATCATCTTCTGAAAACAGATCGACCGTCAGGCAAACAGCCTGATCCTTAATGTAGAAATGATGTTAAACCAGTATCAGCAGCTTTTATCCCAGCGTACCATTGCAGCAAAGGTGTAGAACTGGCCACAGCAGCAAAACAGCTTCAGGACACCATGCAGGCACAGGGAATGGCAGTAGATGCAGATGTACTTTCGGCTGCATCCAGTCTTTCCACCAGCCAGTCCCAGTTAAACCAGCTGGATGCAGGAATCGAGCAGATCCGTAAGATGCTCTGTTCCTTTACAGGTTACGATGAAGCAGCTAACCCGGTATTCGGTGAAGTCCCGTCAGCAGATCCATCTTACATTGCCACAGTGAATGTTACAGAGGATAAAGAAAAAGCAGTAAACAATAACTACAATCTGATCAGTCTCAGAAGCCAGACCGGCGGCGGAATGACAGATCTGCGATCCGTACCTCAAAGACTACCACACAGACTGCAAAATAAACTGCGAAATGTAGAATATTCCGAAGAAAATGTCCGATCCAACATTCAGGCACTGTATGACGAAATGGAAGAAAAAGAACGCTTCCTATACCGCAGCAAAGACAGCTTACGAAAGCGGCCAGATCGCATGGCAGGCAGCACAGATCCAGAAAGCAAATGGTATGTTAAGCAATATCCAGTACATGCAGCAGGAATTAGCATGGCTGCAGGCACAGTCCGGATATAAATGTGCAGATTTGGCTCTCCAGCAGGCTCTCCAGAACTATAAATGGGCAGTAGCAGGTGTTTCTGTATCAGCAGATACCCAGTAACCTCTGCTTTAAAGAAAAAATTAATATTCCAAAGAGAAAAAACGGCAGTTGTTTAAGTGACATCTGCTGTTTTTCTGTTTTCAATACTCTGAAAACAGTAATTTATGACAAAAATATTAAAAAAACAACGAATAAATTCGTTGTTTTTACAAAAAAAATGGTGCTATGATATATGAAAGGGGAATATAATGATCTAAGTAAAGGAAGTGGAACATGCTGTAGTTTTTGAAATTGAGGTGATGTGAATGGTAACCAGAAGTTTGGACGTAAGAAAAAAGCTTTGACCCCAATACCGATCTCGTATCCGATCCAGACAGCCAACCGTTTTGATTGTGACATTTTCGTAACCAATGACCAAAAACAGCAAACTTGAAGCAATATGATGAATTAAAAATCTAAGCTTATGTGGTTTTCTGACCATTTGTTTCAAGGGGAGAGATGAGACAGAAGCAGATAATTGCATAAGAAAAGATTTTATGGCAGGATGAATATCTGCAGCAAAGATAAAAGGAAGTGTAGAAATGTATAACAACGCATAAACAGGAGACTTGTGAGGGGAAGTCTCCTGTTTTTCTTTGTGTACTAATTTGTAGTTTTTTCTTTTAGATAGGAATCTGCATCTTTAAAAAAGCTCCATACGATCATCAGGATAATAAAGCCAATAGGAAAAGCAGCTACAATAGATACTGACTGGAGGCTGCTCATAGAGTTTTCTGAAAAGATCAGTGCAATAGGGAAAAGCATCAAAGTAACGGCCCAGAACAGTTTCACCTTCTTATCCGGCTCTTTATCTGCATCCAGAGAACGGTAAGAATAGGAGCTTGCTACCATGGTAAGGGCATCAAAAGTAGTAGCGTAAAAAGCGATCATAGTAACAGCCAGAAGAATCAGTCCTATTTTAGCCATTGGCATTGTTTCAAAATAGCGATGATGGTCTGGTACAGATCCTGGCTTTCCCGGTATAATCCCATCAGATCCAAGATACCGTGAGTCTGCAGTCCAAGTCCATAATTTCCAAGTATGATAAAAGAAGTAAAGGTTCCTGCAAGGCCAAAGAAATAGCCTCCTAAAACAGTCTGACGGATGGTTCGTCCCTTACTGATGGTTCCGATAAAAAACGGGTAGCCACACACCATACCATCCAGTAGGCCCAGTAGAAAATGGTCCAGGTCTGGGGAAGGAAGAGGTGCGCAGTGCATCAGTCCATGTTGCAAGGGAGATAAAATTCTGGGCCAGAGTTCCCACAGCACTGATACCTGTTTCAATGATATAACGTGTCTGGCCGCCTAAAAACAGGAAATAAGCTAACAGCACGAAAAACAGGTAAATACAGGAAGCAGCCAGTCTTGCAACCCCCTGCATACCGAAATAGACAGCCATTGTGTATACAATACAGATAATAACTAAAATAGCAATGGTAAGAAGAGGTGTTTCAGCAATTCCTAAAACCCGGCTTAAAGCCATAGATAAAAGAGGCGTAGCCAGGGAAAAGGTAGTAGCAGTTCCAGCTAACAGAGCAAAAACAGCAGTCAGATCGATCAGCTTGCCGATCGCTCCATCTACCTTCTTTCCAAGGAGAGGACGGCAGGCTTCAGAGTATTTCTGTTTATTTCTTTTGCGTACGTGGATCATGAAGCCAAAAGAAACTGCCAGGATAATGTAAAAGCTCCAGGGAATAGGACCCCAGTGGAACAGTGGATATACAGAAGCCCAGTCCTGGACAGTCCCCATTTGGGCAATATGAGGTTCATCTGCATAAAGCATCCATTCACAGAGAGAATAAAAAAGGATATCTGCAACAAGTCCTGAGGTAAACATCATAGAACCCCACTGAAAAGCGGTATACTGGGGTTTTTCCATGTCACCCAGTTTAATAGAGCCAAAACGGGAAAATGCCATATAAAGAGAACAGATCACAGCTCCCAGACCCATTAACAGGTAATAGCTTCCAAGCTCATCTCCAAGGAAAAAACGGATAGATGCCAGAATGTTTGCAGAGCCTTCCGGAAATAACATAAAAAGACAGCATAACAATGCGATGCATCCAAAAGGCAGTATGGTAGTGACCAGGTCAAGATTTTGTAAAAATGATTTCTGTTTCGGTTTCATGAGAAAGACCTCCTGCTAAAAATATCGTGTTCAAAAACATAAAAATCAAATTATATTGAACATAATAGCACTGATGGAACCAAATGGCAAGACATATTTTCACATAAGATTCACATAGAGTAACAATATTGTAAAAAAACTACTATTAAAATTGTGTTTTCTTCGATATAATAGTACCGTTGAAATTTAAGGAGGTTTTTTATAATGTTTAACTGGAAAAAAGTTTCTCTGATCCTTCTTGCATCGGCAGCACTTTTAAGCGGCTGTACCAAGAGCAATATCGTATCCCCGGACAGTGGAAAGATCGAAGGAGATGGAAAGCCGGATACAGAGATCAATAAAGATATTGCTATTAACTGGGAAGAAGTACGTTCTGACCTGGAAGAGCAGTATTTAGAGCCATACGGACCATTTGCTGACTATGTAATGGATTTAAATGTAGTTTACGATGATGCAAGCGGTATGCTGACTGTTTTGCTTCCTGTTACAAAGAAGACTACCAGCGATGTAGCAGTGGTTTATGCCCAGGATGTTTTAGGAACTATTGGTGAGGCTGTATCAACCCAGAATTTCTATTTCACAGCACCTGAGGAAAATGAAGATGGTTATACTACAGACTATGGCAGCTTCTTTGATGAGCATGATGTAAAAGTACAGGTATTCCCTTATGATAAAGAGGGAGATGAAAGTGCTTATCTGGTAAATGATACCATTAAAGCCGGTGATGTAAGAGCTGTTGAGCCATTACAGTAAGGAGACTTAAAATGAGACGCATTGACAGATATTGGAAGCGCTGCGCTGCAGGCATGATGGCAGCATTAACATTGATGCTGGGACAAGGTACGATGCAGTCCTTTGCCATGAACGCCCAGGTAGTCACTTCCCCAAATAAGATCATTGTCCAGGATGAAACACAGAATACAGACGATCAGAATAACAATAGAACACAGAATGTAGTTTCCAAGGCAGAAGTAGCAGGTTTTGGAGAAGTATCTACCCCGGTTACGGATTCTTCTTCCTATTTTGGAAAAGGAAGACTGACTCTTCTGGCAAATCATGATACAGCAGCCCAGCAGCTGGCAGTTATTATTGAAACTGGAGAAGGCGGCCTGATCGTAGTAGACGGCGGCTGGACTGACAACACGGATTATGTGTTAAACCAGATCAAGGCAAAAGGCGGACATGTACAGGCATGGCTGATCGCACATCCGGACTCTGACCATGCAGGTGCCATTGCGGATATCCTGTATAAGCATGCAGGTGAGATCACCATTGACGGCATCTACTATTCTTTCCTGGAAGACAGCTGGTATGCGGAAAAAGATGCAAATGTTGCTTCTATGGTAGCTTATATAAAAGGCGCATTTGCAAAGGTTTCCCCATCCATCCTTCACGGTGATATTGTGGCAGGACAGGTGATCGATGCAGGACCTGCAAAGATCCAGGTTTTAAACCAGGCATACAAGGAGAACAATGACTTTGTAAATAACAGCAGTGTTGCTTATATGGTTTCTTTAAATGGTACAAAATGTTGTATTTTGGGAGACTTAGGAAACACTGGTGGTGAGCATCTGATGCAGGATGTAAACCTGGCTGCTTTTAAAGTGCAAGATGGTGCAGATGTCCCATCACGGACAGAATGGCGTAGGTTATGAGGTTTATAAGGCTTTAAGACCATCTGTATGCCTCTGGCCGACACCGCAGTGGCTGTGGGACAATGACAACGGCGGCGGCGCAGGAAGCGGTTCCTGGAAAACCCAGGAGACCAGAAACTGGATGACCCGTCTGGGTGTGAAAGAGTATTACGTTACCAAGGACGGCGACCAGGTGATCGAATGATTTGTAAAATTGAAACACTGTGATCAGACAAAAATACAAAAAAGATCAAAAATTCCAGAAAATGGGAATTCTTTTTTGATATCACATTTCATTGACCCATCATCATAAATGTGGGATAATCGGATCATACACAGGGAAGCGGCTGACAGGCAACTTAGGGGGGAATGGTAAAGGTATTTCTGGTAGAAGATGAGTCCATTATCCGGCGTGGGATCCGTGATAACATTGATTGGGAAAGTCATGGATTTGAATTCGTTGGGGAAGCGGGAGATGGGGAATATGCTTATCCGCTGATTTTAAAAACAAAACCGGATATTCTGATCACAGATATAAAAATGCCGTTTATGGATGGACTGGAGTTAAGCCGTCTGGTGAAAAAACCTGCCGAAAACAAGGATTATTGTTCTTAGTGGTTATAACGAATTTGATTACGCAAAAGAAGCCATTAAAATCGGAATCAGTGATTATTTATTAAAACCGGTAACTTCTGTAAGTTTAATGGATACATTAAAGCATGTGGCAGACAAGATCAGAGAAGAGCAGGAGAATTCCAGACTTCTGGAACGTTATTTTGCCAGTTATGAAAAAATACACGGAGTTTCTGGATAATACCAATTATACAGGAGTGGACAGGAAACTGATCCTGATTTTTTTTAAAGCTGGGGGCAGTGGAAGAATGTGGTCCCTTTGTGGAAGAGTATTTTGCAGCCATTGAGAGAATAACTATCAGTCATTGCTTTTGCGCCAGTATCTTACAATGGATATTTTCTACTGTATCCGGGAATTTTTAAAAGGATTGGGAGAGGGAAAAGAAACTATTTCGCCGGAGGTTACAGATATTAAGCGGATCCCAAAAGTGATCGTCAGCGTGGAAACAACCAAGATGTATCTGAAAGAACAGTTTCAGGCGGCTATTGAGGCAAGAAACAGTGTTTCAAATGATCGTTATGGAAGTGTGATCCAGAGTGCGAAAGAGTACATAGAAAAGAATTTCTCCAACGGAGAACTGTCATTAAACAGGATTGCGGCCTATATAGGAGTCAGCCCCAGCTATTTCAGTTCTATTTTTAAGCAGGAAACAGGGACAACCTTTGTAGAATATCTTACGAAAGTGCGCATCGATAAAGCTTGTGAACTTCTTCGCTGCTGCACCAACAGCCGTACAGCAGAAATAGGGGAACAGGTAGGCTACAGTGATCCGCATTATTTCAGCGCCACCTTTAAGAAAGTGATGAGGCAGTCACCAAAAGATTACAGGGCAGGACAAAAAGGGATAAAAAGGGGCATAAGGATATGGAAAAGAAGTTTTATCTGTCACTGAAAAATGCGTCCGATCCTTTTGATGTTTGTGATTGTGATTCCTCTTACATTTATGGTAACCGGGTATCAGCGCATGTTTGAAAAATATTCCCGGTCATACAATGAGATCATGGCAAATCTGAAAGTGGCCAATGAGTATAATATCAAATTTAAATCAGATATGGAATATTCCATGTACGGGTTATGATTGGGTCGATCGATGTGAGCCAATTTGAAAACGGGGATATTTTAGAGGGGAGAGCAAATATGCTACGATGTAGTGAAAAAATCCCCTGAGTATGTCGCATCTGCACGTCATTCTTTGGAAAGAGCATTGAGAGGATACCTGGTTCAGATGGAGAAATTAAGATAAAGGTATCTTATCCTGTTTAGACTCCCTTGAAAACGCAGTTAACAGGATGATCGATAATGCTTCTGTTACAGGAAAGTATGATGAAAAATGTAAATATCTGGGAAAATGATATTCAGGGGCTGTGTTCTATGATCCAGGATTACATTACCCAGTATACCTACTATGAGACGATCAATATGGAATATCTGCAAAAGAACTGGAACAACAGGTGACCAAACGAATCCGGAATATACGATCCTTCTGGTCTTTGTATTGGCAGCTGGTACCCTTTTTGCAATGGCGATCACAAACTCTATCACAGGGCCTTTAGAACGCTTATTACAGACAGCAGAACGCCTTGAAAGGGAGATCTGGATGCAAAGGCGGGATTTTGACAACTTAGAGGAGATTAATATATTGGCCCGCACTTTTAACCATATGAGTGAGAGAATCCGAAAACTGTTGGAGAAAAATACCCAGAACAGAAAAACCTGAGGGAGGCAGAACTGCGGCTCCACCAGGCGCAGATCAGTCCCCATTTTTATAATACACTGGATTCCATTGTATGGATGGCAGAGGGAGGAAATAACCGTCAGGTAGTGGAAATGACTGACTTATCTCAGCGATTTCTTCCGCACGGTGCTGTCAGGGGAAAAGATTTTGTCGCGGTAGAGGATGAAGAAACCCACATACGCAGTTATTTAAAGATACAAAAGATCCGTTATGAGGATATTTTAGATTATTCTATTCAGATCGAACCAGAAATGAAGGATTATATTGTTTTAAAAATGCTGCTGCAGCCATTAGTTGAAAATGCCCTGTATCATGGGATCAAAAAATAAGCGGGGGGAGGCTGTATTACCGGTCGCATAAGAGGCTATGAGGATTGTGACAGACTGATCTTGAAGTGGAAGATAATGGAAGCGGCATATCGGGAAACTCTTGAGAAGGTGTAAAAAAGCTTTCAGGTACCTTTTGAGGAGAGCAGACAAATCTGAAAAGGAGGTTTTGGCCTTAATAATGTGGCCCAGCGCCTGAGGATGTATTATGGAGATCGCAGAGATCCTGGTAGAGTCTGAAAAGGGGTTGGAACCTGTTTTAAGATATTCCTCAATAAAAAATATAACTTTTTCCAAAGAAAACACAAAAAATTATGAAAAGTCCATAAAAACACACTTTTTTAAAAAAAGATGCTCTGTATAAAATGTACGGGAGCATTTTGTATAATAAAACCGTATAAAACAAATGTGATGTTATTAAAAAGGAGGAACCGTCATATGAAAAAAAGATTTTTATCCGTAGCATTAGCAGCAGCTGTAGTAATGTCAGCAACCGCATGCACCAGCAATCCAGCAGAGTCCAAAACAAACTGCAGCACCAGCTGAGACAAAGGCAGAAGAGACCAGCAGCAGAAGCTTCTTCTGAAGGGGAACAGAAGGAACAGCAGAAGGAAACGATCACTGTTGGATACGCACAGGTGGGGTGCAGAATCTGACTGGAGAACTGCGAATACGGAATCTTTTAAGTCTACATTTACAGAAGAGAACGGCTATAAGCTGATATTTGATGATGCACAGCAGAAACAGGAAAATCGATCAAAGCTTATCCGATCCTTTATCCAGCAGGATGTTGACTATATTGTAGTTGCTCCTGTAAGTTGAAACTGGATGGGAAACTGTTCTGGAAGAAGCAAAGAAGCAGGTATCCCGGTAATCCTTTCGTTGACCGTCAGATGGCAACGTTTCAGATGATAGCTTTTACGAAGCATGGGTAGGCGGAAACTTCAAAAAGAAGGGTGAGACCTGTGGTGACTGGCTGGCAGATTACTTAGAGAAAAGGGCAGAGCAGTGAAGAAATCAATATGGTAGATATCCAGGGAACCATCGACATCTGCACAGATTGGTCGTACAGAAGGTATGAGAACAAGAAAAAGAACATTCCAACTGGAAAATGTTAGACAAGCAGTCCGGTGAATTTACACAGGCTAAAGGCCGGAAGTTATGGAGTCCTTCTTAAAGAGCTACGACGATATTGATGTAGTTATCTGCGAGAATGATAACGAAGCATTTGGTGCAATCGATGCCATCAAGGCAGCAGGAAAGACCTGAAGGCGGGACCAGAGGGTGACATTATCGTAGTAAGCTTCGACTCTGTAAAGGCAGCATTTGAATCCACGATCGCAGGCGACTTAAACGCAACCTTCGAGTGTAACCCGCTTCATGGACCACGTGTAGAAGAGATCATCCAGAAACTGAAAAAGGGCGAAAAGTTGAAAAGATCCAGTATGTAGACGAAGCTTATTTTGATACCTCCACGATACAGAAGAAATTTTAAAGACTAGAGCATATTAATAACCAAAATCTGTTACTAGTGATACATAAGATCAGGTGCGGGGCGGGAGACAAAAGTCCCCCCTCCCGCGCCTTTTTTCAAAAAAAAGGAGGCATGGCTTTTATGGAAAAGGATTCAGTCCTTGAAATGCGGCATATATATAAGACATTCCTAGTGTAAAAGCATTGCAGAATGTGGATTTTACATTAAAAAAGGGGAAATACATGCGTTAATGGGTGAGAACGGAGCAGGAAAATCCACTCGATCAAGGTTCTCACCGGTGTGGAGGAGTTTGAAACAGGAGAGATCATATCGATGGCTGTGACCATAAAGACATTATCAACCGCTCTCCCCCAGGAGGCCCAGAGCCACGGGAATCAGCACAGTGTATCAGGAAGTAAACCTTTGCCCGAATCTGACAGTGGCGGAAAATCTTTTTATCGGACGTGAGCCACGAAAACAAGGTCGGAATGATCAATTGGAAAAAATGAATAAAAAGTTCAGCAAAAATTCTTGAAAGTCTTGAATATCAATGTTCCGCCGACACAGATGCTGGATGAATGTTCTGTCGCAATCCAGCAGATGATCGCGATCAGCCCGAGCCGTAGATATGAAATGTAAGGTTCTCATCCTGGATGAGCCTACTTCTTCTCTGGATGATGAAGAGGTTGAGAAACTGTTTCCTGATGCGAAGACTGAAAGTGAGAAGGAGTCGGCATTATTTTTGTAACACATTTTCTGAACAGGTATATGCAGTCTGCGACCGCATTACAGTACTTCGTAACGGAGAACTGGTAGGAGAATATGAGACAAGAAGATCTTCCAAGAGTTATGCTGGTTGCAAAGATGATGGGCAAGGATTTTGATGATCTGGCAGACATCAAGGGAATCAAAGGAAGAAAATGTTCATCAGAAACTCCGGTCATTGAGGCAAATGGTGATCGGGCAAAAGGAACGATCAGACCATTTAATCTCAAGATCAACAAAGGTGAGGTTATCGGACTTACAGGACTTCTAGGTTCAGGACGTTCTGAAACTGGTGCGTGCCATCTATGGTGCTGATAAGGCTGACAGAAGGTACGCTGAAAGGGAAATGGTAAAGAAGCGAAGATTGGCAGTCCGCTGGATGCCATGAAGCTTGGAATGGCATATCTTCCGGAAGACCGTAAGGAAGAAGGAATCATTGCAGATCTTTCTGTAAGAGAAAATATTATCATTGGCACTTCAGGCGAAAAGAGGGATGTTCCATCCACTGAGTCGTAAAGGAGATGGAAGAGGCAGCAGATAAATATATTGAAATGCTTCAGATAAAGACGGCAAGCCGGGAAACTCCGATCAAGAGTCTTTCCGGTGGTAATCAGCAGAAGGTTATCCTTGGACGCTGGCTTCTGACAAATCCGGAATATCTGATTCTGGATGAGCCGACACGAGGCATTGATATCGGTACCAAAGACAGAAATCCAGAAGATTGTTCTTGATCTGGCTGACCAGGGGAATGGCAGTAACTTTCATTTCCTCAGAAGTAGAAGAAATGCTCCGTACCTGTTCAAGAATGGCAGTCCTTCGAGATGGCGAAAAAGTTGGAGAACTGGAAGAGAAGCGAGCTTTCACCAGTAACATCATGAAAGCGATTGCAGGAGGTGACGATAAGAATGAATAAAAGTAAAAAAAAATATCACAAGTGCACGGCTTTTCTTCCTGTCGTGTGTCTGATAGCGGTTCTTCTGATCAATGTGATTCAAGACCCCGGACTTCTTTCAATATTACGATTCGAAACGGTGTTTTCTATGGATATGTTATCGACGTTATCAACCGTGCATCTGAGCTGGTAATCCTTGCAGTCGGCATGACACTTGTCACAGCGGCATCCGGAGGACAGGATATCAGTGTCGGTGCTGTTATGGCAGTTGCAGCGGCTGTATGCTGTCAGATTTTATCCGGTGGTGCATCTTCTGTGACGGCATATCACGCGAATTCTCTGATTCTTGCTGTGATTGCAGCACTTCTTGCAGCCGCACTCTGTGGAGCATTTAACGGATTTCTGGTTGCCAGGCTGAATATCCAGCCGATGGTTGCAACGTTGATCCTTTATACTGCCGGACGTGGTATTGCACAGCTTGTAACAAACGGACAGATTACTTACATCCGTGTTGATTCTTTCAAGATGGCAGGTGGATATATCGGTAAATCTCCGGTTCCGACTCCGGTACTCTTCGCGATCGTAACAGTAGTGATCGTAGCAATTATCCTTAAGAAAACAGCTCTTGGACTTTACATTGAGAGTGTAGGTATCAATGGAAAAGCAGCACGTCTTGTTGGATTAAATTCCACAATGATCAAATTCCTTACTTATGTTATTTGTGGTGTGCTGGCTGGTATTGCCGGAATCGTAGCATCCAGCCGTATCTATTCCGCAGATGCAAATAACATCGGTCCTGAACCTTGAGATGGATGCCATCCTTGCAGTTGCACTTGGCGGCAACTTCCTCGGTGGTGGTAAATTCAGCCTGATCGGTTCCGTGATCGGTGCCTATACGATTCAGGCACTGACAACAACTCTGTATGCAATGAATGTAAAAAGCCGATCAGCTTCCTGTTTACAAAGCAATCGTCGTTATCATCATCGTTACCTTACAGAGTGATGTATTCAAGAAATTTATTGAAAGCCACAGAAAAAAAGTTTCCGTTGCAGCAGAAGGAGGTCAGAAGTAATGAAACAGAAAAAGAAAATGACAAGTTCGGATTTCTGCTGCTGATCACAATTGTCCTGTTCTTTGCAATGTATGCGGCAGGCATGGTGATTTTTGCAGATAAAGGTTTTGCAAAACCGCAGATGTTTCTGAATCCTGTTTGTATCTAATGCAGGTCTTCTGGTTATTGCGTGTGGTCTTACGATCGTTATGATCACAGGAGGGATTGATATCTCTGTAGGTTCTGTAACAGCTCTTGTCTGCATGGTAATGGCAGACCTTATGGAAAACAAAGGCGTGAGTGCATATGTAGCAGTCCTTGCTGCACTTCTGATCGGCCTTGCTTTTGGTATCGTACAGGGATTTCTGGTAACTTACATGGGAATCCAGCCATTTATCGTAACACTTGCCGGCATGTTCTTCGGACGTGGTATGACAGCGATCATCAGTACAGACATGATCTCCATCAAAAACGAAGTATTCCTGAAATGGGCAAACTACCGTTTCTACATGCCATTTGGTTCTACAAACAAAAAAGGTAAATTTATCCCGGCGTACATCCCGCCGACAGTTGTGATCGCAATTATTGTAGTTCTGATCATTGCAGTTCTTCTGAAATATTTTAAATTTGGACCGGAAACTGTATGCGATCGGCGGAAACAGACAGAGTGCTCTTATGATGGGTCTGGATGTTAAGAAACCATGTTCCGTGCTTATGTACTGGATGGCTTTCTTGCAGGACTTGGCGGTTTCCTGTTCTGCTTAAACAGCTGCGCAGGCTTCGTAGTGAACAGGCGAAAGGTCTTGAGATGGATGCGATCTCATCAGCAGTTATCGGTGGCACTTCTTTCCGGTGGTGTTGGAACTCCGATCGGTTCCATGTTTGGTGTACTGATCAAAGGAACGATCTCAGTCTGATCACTGCACAGGGTACTTTATCAAGCTGGTGGGTACGAATCGTACTTTCCGCACTGCTCTGCTTCTTCATTGTCATCCAGTCAGTACTGGCATCTGCAAAGAAGAAAAAAATAATATTAAAAATTTAGAATATGTTTAAAAAATTACAATATGTTTTTGTACATTAAAATACAAAAAAAGGAAGGTTTTAAATTATGATCACAGAAAAAAAATTATCAGTTCTGGTTTTGTACAGGTTCACAGGATCTGTACGGTGATGAATGCTTAGAAAAGTAGCAGAACATTCAGAATCATTGTAGAGGAACTGAACAAATCAGGAGTACTTCCTTTTGAACTGGTGTGGAAACCAACACTGATCACAAACGAACTGATCCGTAAAACATTTAATGAGGCAAATGCAGATGATGAATGTGCTGGTGTTATCACATGGATGCATACCTTCTCACCGGCAAAATCCTGGATCCTTAGGGTCTGAAAGAATACAGAAAACCGCTGTGCCATCTGCACACACAGTTTAATGAAGAAATCCCATATGATACCATTGATATGGATTTTATGAATGAAAACCAGTCTGCTCATGGTGGAAGAGAATATGGACATATTTTACCCGTATGGGAATATGAAAGAAAAGTAATCGTTGGTCACTGGGAAGATGAAAACGTTCAGAAACAGATCGGCATCCTGGATGCGTACCGCAGTAGGAATCATGGAAAGCAGCCATATCCGTGTATGCCGTGTTGCAGACAACATGCGCAACGTAGCAGTTACAGAGGGCGATAAGGTAGAGGCTCAGATCAAATTCGGATGGGAAGTGGATGCTTATCCGGTCAATGAAGATGTGATTATGTGAAGGATGTTTCAAAAGGAGATATTGATGTTTTGGTCGAAGAATATTATAATAAATATGATATTCTTCTTGAGGGCAGAGACCCGGAAGAATTCAAACGTCATGTAGCAGTACAGGCAGCAATTGAGATTGGATTTGAGAGATTTCTGGATGAAAAGAATTATCAGGCAGTTGTAACACATTTCGGAGATCTTGGCAGTCTACAGCAGCTCCCAGGACTTGCAATGCAGAGCCTGATGGAGAAAGGCTATGGTTTCGGTGCAGAGGGTGACTGGAAGACAGCAGCAATGGTCCGTGTGATGAAGATCATGACAGCAGGGATGAAAGATGCGAAAGGAACTTCATTCATGGAGGATTACACATACAACCTTGTATCAGGTAAAGAAGGAGTTCTGGAATCTCACATGCTTGAAGTTTGCCCGTCTATCGCAGATGGCAAGATCAGCATCAAAGGTTTGCCCGCTTTCCATGGGTGACAGAGAAGATCCGGCAAGACTTGTATTCACATCCAAGACAGGTCCGGCAATTGCAACATCTCTGGTAGACCTGGGAGACCGTTTCCGTCTGATCATCAATGATGTAGACTGCAAGAAGGTTGAGAAACCGATGCCGAAGCTTCCCGGTAGGAAGTGCATTCTGGACTCCGCAGCCGAATCTGGCAGGTTGGAAGCAGAAGCATGGATCCTGGCAGGCGGTGCTCATCATACTGCTTTTTCTTATGACCTGACTGCAGAGCAGATGGGAGACTGGGCAGCATGCAATGGGAATTGAAACCGTTTATATTGATAAGGATACAAAATCCATCAAGTTCAAAAAATGAACTGAGATGGAATGAAATCGCATATTCAGAAAGTTTCAAAGCGGGGGAATCAAATAGATACAAAAATTGGGTCGCAGTATAGAAGAAATAAAAAATGAGGAGCAAAGACAGCTATTTGAACAAAAAAAACACTTTCTGGGAATCGAATTTGGTTCTACCAGAATCAAAGCGGTACTGGTAGATGACAGACCATAATCCGATCGCATCCGGAAGTTATGAATGGGAAAACCGCTACGAAAACGGGTGTGGACCTACTCTCTGGATGATATCTGGAAAGGTCTACAGGACAGTTACAGTGATCTGGCAAAAGATGTACAGGAAAAATACGGGTAACAGGACAAGTGTCGGTGGTTCTTGGAATCAGTGCCATGATGCACGGATATATGCCATTTGACAAGGGTGGAAACTTCTGGTTCCGTTCCGTACCTGGAGAAACCATATACAGGGAGGCATCTGAGAAACTGATGGAGCTGTTTCCAGTACAATATTCCCCAGAGATGGAGCATTGCCCATCTGTATCAGGCAGTATCCTAAATAAAGAAGAGCATGTCAAAGACATCGACTATCTTTACACTGGAAGGATATATCCATGAAATGCTGACAGGAAAGAAAGTTTTGGGTGTGGTGATGCAGCAGGTATGTTCCCTGTTGATTCTGAGACAAAAGATTACAAAGGAGATGGTTGATAAGTTTGAAACACTGATAGAATCTTAAGGATATTCCGTGGAAATTTCGCGATATTATGCCGGAAGTTCTGGTTGCAGGACAGGATGCCGGTACTTGACAGAAGAAGCCAATTCCTTGATGACTGGGAAAACTCAGGCGGGTGAATTCCGTGTGTCCGCCGGAAGGTGACGCAGGAACCGGTATGGTAGCTACCAACAGCGTAAAACAGCGCACAGGAAACGTATCCGCAGGTACTTCCGTATTTGCAATGATCGTTCTTGAAACACTTTCCAAACCATACAAAGAGATCGATATGGTAACTACACCGGCCGGTGATCTGAAGTTGCCATGGCACATTCAACAACTGTACTTCTGACCTGAATGCATGGGTAAACTATTTTCAAAGTTTTATGAGATGATGGGAATGGAAAGTGGATATGAAAAAACTTTTTGGAACCCTTTATAAAAAGCTATGGAAGGAGATGCGGACTGCGGCGGTCTGATGTCCTATGGTTATTTTTCCGGAGAGCATATGACAGGCTTTGAAGAAGGCCGTCCGTCTGTTTATGAGAAAACCGGACAGCAGACTGACACTGGCTAACTTTATGAGGACTCATTTATACAGTTCCCTTGCAACACTTAAATATGGCATGGACATTATGTTTAAAGAAGAAAATGTGTCCCCTGGAAAAATTAATGGGACATGGCGGTTTGTTTAAGACCAAAGGGTGTTGGACAGCGTATTATGGCGGCGGTTGCAGATGTACCGGTTTTCCTGTTATGGAGACAGCAGGAGAAGGCGGTGCCTGGGGAATTGCTCTTTAGCAGCTTACAGAAAAGACAGGAAGGAAGGAGAAAGCCTTTCTGGATTATCTGAATAATATGTATTTGCTGATGCAAAAGAAGATTGGTAATGGAGCCGGATGCAGAGGACGTTAAAGATTTTGCGTCTTCCTTTATGCAGGATTATATAAAGGGACTGGCAGCTGAAAAGGGCGCAGTTTTTGGAAGAGGATGGAAATAAATGCTGGAAGAATTAAAAACAGAAAGTATATAAAGCCAATATGGATCTTCCAAAATATGGCCTGGTTACTTTTACCTGGGGAAATGTGTTTCTGCCATTGACCGGGAAAAGGGCTGTTCGTTATCAAACCTTCAGGTGTAGATTATGATAAAATGAAACCGGAAGATATGGTAGTCATGGATCTTGAGGAAATAAAGTTGAAGGGAAAATTAAATCCTTCTTCTGATACAAAGACCCATCTTTATAATGCAATCGTTTTCCTATATCGGCGGTATTGTGCATACCCATTCTCCATGGGCTACAAGCTGGGCACAGGCAGGAGAGATATTCCATGCTATGGAACCACACATGCAGATTATATCTATGGGGCTGTTCCTTGTGCCCGAAATCTGACAAAGGAAGAATTAAAGGATTATGAAAAGAATACAGGTGTTCTGATCTTTAGATCTATTTGAGGAGAAAAAATGATCCCGTTGCAGTTCCATGTGTTCTGTGTAAAAATCATGGTCCTTTACCTGGGGAAAAGATGCGGCAGAGGGCAGTACACAATGCAGTAGTATTGGAAGAAGTTGCTAAAATGGCAGCCCGCTGTGAGCGTCTGAATCCAGATGTAAAGAAGCGCCTAAGTGCCTGCAGGATAAACATTATCTGCGCAAGCATGGTCAGGCGCTTATTACGGACAGCATTAGTATTACAGTATATCAGTCTTCATCGTTACAGGGAAGACCGCTGTGATAAGAATAATTTCCAAGTTCGTCCAGTATCCGGTCAAGGATGCTGGGCGAATATTTTTCCCTTCTATCAAAGTGTTGATCATGTAATAGATGGCGGCATGTTTCATCAGACACTGGCGGAACAGGTTTGGGAAAGAGGCTTTGGAAGCGATGCTCTTATCCCAGGGATTGCACCAGGGTCTCATGGCGCAGGTTCAGGCTCCAGACCGGATCTTCGACCACATCCGTTACCATTTTGCTGGAAGCTAAAGGATTTCGTAAAACAGGGATTCTACGTATTCGATCCGGTTCTTTTTTTCTGCTGTATGGGTCAGAAAGCGTGCGGCAGCCGAACCGCAGCGCAAGGATAGAACGGTGGATCATGCCCGGAGATACCTGATAATGATTTTTGCTGCTTAAAGGATAGAAAGCATCATTTAAGCAGGAGGAGAGGAAACGGGAGATAAACTGTGTCTCCATGCCATTTAAACAGATCGTAGCCGCCTGGTTGAACTGGGACGGCTTTTTCTTTTTATATTTCATCAATAACAGGGCATCAATGTCATTTTCCAGTTTGGCGTGTAAGCCGTGACAGGCAGCAGTGGGATGCTCTGCGTCATAGTGGATGCGGCCATAAACATAAGGGTGGCAGATAGAATCACCAATATAATGGCTGATAAAACCGCACAAAAAGCAAGGCCTTCCTCACGCTGCTGTCTGGATTCGATCTTTGAAAGGCGGGTGAAGGCACAGCGGAAAAAAGTCGTTTACATGGTGTTCATGCATATAGGAGCCGATATTGCGGTGGTCCCGGTGGCGCAGGATAGGCAGGTTATAGAAAAACATATCCGGTCCCTGAAGACCAAGCTGGTAAAAGCCAGCGGTATTTTGCAATGATAAATTTAAGGTTGTTTTGAGGCATGTCGTTGTATGCCTTCATGCCTAAAATATAGTGGGTGGTGAAGCCGGGCATGTAAATGCCTCCTTTCAGGTGGGTAAAAATTTCTGATATATATATCATACCATATATTTGTGGATAAAGCAGGCATAGAAGAGAAAAACAGTGCATAAAAACCTCAGTAAGAGGATTATATTATTAGGAGCTGCATGTGAAAATTCTGGAAATGGCCCACGGGATCATATGGGGGCCGTGGACTGTGGGATATTTCTTATTGTGGGACTGGTGTTGTCTGTACGCTGTCATTTTTTCAAATACTGGGATTTAAATATTGGTGGAAGTCAACCTGGGGAAGCTTATGGGAACACAGCCGGGGGCATGATGAAAAGGCAGTTAATAATGCAGGGAATCATGGAATCACGCAATTCCAGTCAGTCTGTACTGCCCTGGCGGCAACGGTAGGGACCGGCAACATTGCAGGCGTAGCTGCTGCCATTGTATCTGGCGGCCCGGGGGCAGTGTTCTGGATGTGGATCTCTGCGCTGGTGGGTATGGCAACTGCTTATGGTGAGACCTATCTGGGATGCCGGTACCGCTTTAAAGATAATAGGGGTAAATGGGTCTGTGGTCCTTTTATTTATATGGAAAAAGGACTGGGGATCCCATTCATGGCAGTAGGATACAGTTTTTTCTGCTTTTATGTGCCCTTGGGATGGGAGCATGGTACAGGCGAATTCTGCTGCAGAAACACTGGAATTTACCTGGGGATACCATCGGCTTTGGGAAGCGGTATTCTGGCTCTGCTTACAGGAGCAGTGGTCTTAGGCGGGATAAAACGCATAGGAAAAGCAGCAGAATGCCTTCTGCCGCTGGCATCAGGGATCTATATTTTATTTTCCCTGCTGGTACTTTTATTATGCGCAGACCGCATACCAGATGTGTTTTTAAGGATTTTCCAGTCTGCTTTTGGGATCCGGCAGATTTCCGGCGGGATCGCAGGTTTTGTATCAGCAAAGTCTGCGCTATGGTATATCCAGAGGTGTGTTTTCCAATGAGGCGGGGCTTGGTACTTTAGCAGTCCTTCACGGGCCGGCAGAACACACAACACCCTGGGAGCAGGGAATGTGGGCCATGTTTGAGGTGTTTTTTGATACAGTGGTATTGTGTACGCTTACGGCACTGGTTATTTTGTGTACGTCACAAGGCGATATAGAGACGTTTTCTCTTACAGGAGCGGCTTTGGCTGCTGCCTGCTTTTCTGCCAGATCAGGGATAGTGGGTAAATGGTTTATCAGTGTTTCCATGGTAGTATTTGCCTTTGCAACAGTGATCGCATGGTATTATCTTGGACAGCAGGCTGTAGTGTATTTAAAAGAAAAAACAGGGATTTTACATTTACATATATTTTATCCCATTTTATTTTTACTGGCAGTATTTGCCGGTGGCTGTATCCGGCTGGAGGCAATATGGATGTTATCGGATCTCTGGAACGGCTTGATGGCATTTTTAACCTGACGGCTTTATTATTTTTATCGGAGAGGTTTGCATTCCAGATCATTCAGACCTTTTTAACACCACAAAAAACACCTCACGTCAAGTGATGTGTTTTTTTGGAAAAAGTATTATTAAAAGGGAGGAGAGCTGATATAAACTTACCAGCTCGAGTATTATGAAAAAATCTTGTAAGCTTAGTTAGGTATTAAAAATTTTCAAGGGATGAGGTTTTTAGCTTGTTTTCTTGTTTCTCATCTATGAATAAAGTATAAAAAGGAAAGATGAAGAAATCATGTTCATTGTGTAACACTTTTTTGCATGATTTATGAACGAAATGTGAATGATACCCGTGTTAAAGAGTACAAAGCATGCGTTGACAACATTATCTGGTTGTCATAAAATGAAAGCCATAAATACATAAGAGATACGTGCTGATTATAAAGGAGTAAAAAAAATGACCTTAATGCAGATGAAGTATGCCATTGCAGTGGCAGATACCAAGTCTATGAACGAAGCAGCCCGAAGTCTGTTTATCACACAGCCAAGTCTTTCTGCATCTGTTAAAGAGCTGGAAAATGAGATCGGCATAGAGCTTTTTTAAACGTACAAACCGGGGATTACCGTGACACCGGAAGGGGAGGAATTTTAGGCTATGCCAGGCAGGTGGTGGAGCAGTACCGTCTGATCGAGTCAAAGTACATTGAAAAAGAAAAATGTGCGCAAGAAATTCAGTGTGTCTATGCAGCATTATTCCTTTGCTGTCCAGGCCTTTGTGGAAATGGTGCGTCAGTTTGGAATGGACAAGTATGAGTTTGCAGTTCATGAGACCAAAACATATGAAGTGATCGAGGATGTAAAGAATTTTAAAAAGTGAGATCGGTATTTTATATCTTAATGATTTTAACAGCAAGGTGCTGACAAAGCTGTTTACAGAGTTTGGGCTGGAATTTCACAGGCTCTTAGACTGTGGGATCTATGCTTATATGTGGAAGGGAAATCCACTGGCATCCAGAGCTTCGGTTACTATGGATGATCTGCAGCCCTATCCATGTCTGGCTTTTTGAACAGGGGAATAATAATTCCTTTTATTTTGCGGAAGAAGTGCTTTCTACCTATGAATATAAGCAGCTGATCCGTGCAAATGACCGTGCTACCATGTTAAACCTGATGAAAGGTTTAAATGGCTATACTCTTTGTTCAGGCATTATATGTGAGGAGTTAAACGGCGGTGATTACTGTGCTGTACCATTACAATCCGATGAGGTGATGACCATTGGGTATTTATGCCGCAAAGGTGTGGCCATCAGCCCATTGGGGCAGAAATATCTGGATGAGATACGTAAATATAAAAATGAAGACGCCAGCTATAGGTAAAAACTATAGCTGGCTCTTTTTTGTGTATTAGACAGATGAAAAAGAGATGCTATTATTTGTCCATAAACAAAAACGAATCAAAACAGTAGGTAAATGACTGATTTATTTTTATTCAGGAGGACAATAATATGGGAAAGAAATCTTATGATGAAAGAAACTTTAAATTCGAAACATTACAGCTTCATGTAGGACAGGAACAGCCAGATCCGGTAACTGACGCAAGAGCTGTACCGATCTATCAGACTTCTTCCTATGTATTCCGCAACTGCGATCATGCAGCAGCAAGATTTGGACTGACCGATGCCGGAAATATTTACGGACGTCTGACCAACCCAACAGAAGATGTATTTGAAAAGAGAATTGCAGCTTTAGAGGGTGGCGTTGCAGCTTTAGCAGTAGCTTCCGGTGCAGCAGCTATTGCATATACCTTCCAGAACCTGGCACATGCAGGTGATCACATTGTAGCAGCTGAGAACATTTACGGTGGTACATATAACCTGTTTGCCCACACTCTTCCAGAGTATGGTATCAAGACCACTTTCGTTGATCCATTTAATTATGAGCAGGTTGAGGCAGCGATTCAGGAAAACACAAAGGCTATCCATGTAGAAACATTGGGAAATCCTAACTCTGATGTGGTTGACATTGAAAGACTGGCACAGATCGCCCATGCTCATAAGATCCCGTTAGTTGTTGATAATACCTTTGCAACCCCATATCTGGTACGCCCGATTGAATACGGCGCAGATATCGTTGTACATTCAGCTACTAAGTTCATTGGCGGACATGGAACCACGATCGGCGGCGTGATCATCGACAGCGGAAACTTTGACTGGGAAGCAAGCGGAAAGTTCCCATCCTTAGTTGAGCCAAACCCAAGCTACCATGGAGTAAGCTTTGTAAAGGCAGTAGGACCGGCAGCATTTGTTACAAAGATCCGCGCTATCTTACTTCGTGATACCGGTGCAACCTTTATCTCCATTCCATGCATTCTTCTTCCTGCAGGGACTGGAAACACTGTCACTTCGTGTTGAACGCCATGTAGAGAATGCACTGAAAGTTGTTCAGTACTTAAACAACCATCCGCTAGTAGAGAAAGTAAACCATCCGTCCGTATCCGATGATCCGGAGCAGCAGAGACTTTACAAGAAATATTTCCCGAACGGCGGCGGCTCCATCTTTACCTTTGAGATCAAGGGCGATGCACAGAAGGCAAAGGACTTCATTGATAATCTGGAACTGTTCTCATTGCTTGCCAATGTAGCGGATGTAAAATCCCTTGTTATCCATCCGGCTTCTACTACTCATGCACAGCTGACAGAGGAAGAACTGAAAGAACAGGGAATTTACCCGAACACCATCCGTCTTTCCATCGGTACCGAGAACATCGACGATATCATCGAGGATCTGGATGAGGCATTTAAGGCTGTAGCAAAATAAAATGGCGTAGTAAGGCAAGTGAATGAAAAGCAGGCGTATTCTTTCGCAACAGGAAGATGCGCCTGTTTTTTGCAGGTCTGGGAAGTTGGGATAATATATGGTAGAATAAGACGCAGGAATGATTTCGGAAGTGTATGAAACACAAGGAGGATCCTATGAACCAACAGCAGCTTATTTTTATCAGACAGATCGCCAGAACAGGTTCCATCCGGGTGGCAGCGGCCTGTGTGGACAGAAATCCGTCTACACTTACAAGAGGATTTAAAAATGTGGAAAATGAACTGGGCTGTTAGCTGTTTAGGCGGATACGGGGCGGCATGGTGCCGACGTCCGAAGGGGGAAACGGTGCTTTCCTGGGGAGAAAAGATATTAGAGAGCCTGGAAAAAACTTCCCGGAGACAGGCAGTGGTCGGAAAAATGAAGTCCGTTATCTTTTTGTATCCGGGAAAATGATAGTATCTCCGGGGCAGCGGAAACCCCTGTTCATTGCCCAGCCTTCTTTAAGTCAGGTACTAAAAGAAATAGAAAATGATCTGGGTTTTAGGATCTTTAAAAAGAGACCGCAGCGGGGCAATGGAGACGGAAAAGGGAAGTCTTTTGTTGGATCAGTTAGAGGAAGTATACAAACTCTGGAAGGCAATGGGAGAAAAACTGGGAGAATACAGGATGCTGAAAAAGGGAACTGTGACTATAGGGATCCCTATATGAACCTTGGAGCCTGCATACTGCCTGTAGTGGTTCCGGTGTTTCGCAGGCGTTATCCGGGGATAAAGGTATTTATCCGGGAAAACAATTCCAAGGAGCTGGAAAAATGATGCTGTCTCATAAAGTGGATTTCTGTATCATGCATTTTCAGAAGAAATTGGAAAACGTGTTATGATGAATTTTCCGATGATCCTTTTTATCTGGTTGTGCCGGAAGCTTTTCGTTCACAAATATCACTGCCGGAGGGAAAGGTCTTAAATGCAGCTGACTTAAAACAGTTGAAAAAGTTTCCATTTGTTATGGTTGCAAGCCGTCAGAAGCTGCGGCAGGTGGCAGATGAAATCTTAAAAAAGCAGGGATCAGGCCAGATATCTGCTGTACCACGAAAAGTATGGAGACAGCAAAAACGTCTGTCAGCTGGGGGAATTGGGGCAACCTTCCTGCCGAAATCTTATATGACTCTGTATTCTGGTACAGAAGGGCTGCTGTGCTATCCTTTGGAAGAAAATCTAGGGGCTTCATGGAAACTGGTAACTGCCTATCCGGCAGATGAGAAACTTTCAAGGGCTTCAAAGGAGTTCCTTCGTATATTAAAGGAGTGTCTGGAATAAAAAAACAGGTAGAAAATCCTGAAAGAATAGCGTTGTATTTTACCTATACAAAATCTTGTATGTAATGTATTTTACCTATTATCATTTTTGGATTAATATAAAAAACATAAGAAAGTGAAAAAAGTAACACATACATACAACCATTTGAAATCATTTCAGAAAGAAAAAGGAGAAGGAAAAATGAGCGCTATTTCACAGGCACAGGAAAAAAATTTGGGGAACTGATACAGTCTGAGTTTGAACGGATCGAACGTATGAAACAGGATACAGGAGTAAAAGATTTTTCAAAGCTGGATAAGATCGTTGTAGGCATTCTTCCAGGAGACGGCATTGGCCCCATCATCATGGAACAGGCAGTCCGGGTGATCAGGGCACTGATTCCTGATGAGATCGCTTCCGGTAAAGTAGAATTGCGCCATATTGAAGGCATGACCATTGAGAACAGGGCTGCAAAGCTTCAGAGTCTGCCGGATGATGTATTTGAAGAGATCAAAAAGTGCGATGTTATCATTAAGGGTCCTATGGTAACTCCAAGAGCCGGTGAGCCATGGCCAAACCTGGTATCTGCCAACAGCCTGCTGCGCCGGGGGCTGGAGCTGTTTGTTGCTGTCCGCCCTATCCGCATCCCGGATAAGGGATTGACTGGACCTTCTTCAGAGAAAATATTGAAGGTGATATATATCTGGGGCAATAAGGGTATTCAGATAAATGAGGATCTGGCAGTAGATTTTAAAGTACAGACAAAACAGGGAAGGAACGCATTGCAAGAGCTGCTTTTGAGTTTGCAAGAAAAATGGAAAGAAGAACGTGACCATTGTTACAAAGGCTAATATTGTAAAGCTGGCTGACGGAAACTTTATTAAAGCAGTACGCAAAGTGGGCGAAGAATATCCTGAGATTGAGATCCAGGAACGTTTAGTAGATGCAATGTGTGCAAAGATGCTGGATCCTGAGTTTAACAAGGGCATTGAGGTAGTGGTACTTCCAAACCTGTATGGTGATATTGTAACTGATATTGCAGCAGAGCATCAGGGTGGACTGGGGACCGCTTCTTCTTCTAATATCGGCAATAAATATGCCATGTTTGAGGCAATCCATGGAACTGCTCCATATCTGATGAGCCATGGCAGAGGCGCATATGCAGATCCAAGTTCCCTGATCCGTGCAGCTGGAATGTTGTTGGCTCATATTGGTTACGCAGATAAGAAAATCCTTCTGGAGAAGGCACTGGATGTATGTACTACAGAAAAGCAGGTGGTGCTGACTACCTTTACGGAGGATGCAAGCGCGAAAGAGTATATCGATTATATCATTGAAACGATTGAAAAGTTGAAATAATCATAAACAAAATATGAAAATAGCAGGTACTCCCAATGTGCAGATATATGACATATTGAGGGGCATTGTTGACTAAGGTTCGAAAGCACCGGCGCACATGACAGATGCGCATTTGAATGAAAATCCTTTGCTCGTGGGCTTGGCGCCGCCTATTGTCAGAACTGCGAACCAAACTCGCACGTACTGCGTGCTCAAACAGTGGTTCTTCGTTCTGACGCTATGCTCGCCCACTCACGGATTTTCAACAAATGCTTATTCTGTCATGTGCACCGGCGGCTTTCTACGTTATTGGCAATAAAAATGTAGGAGCAAACCAATAAGCAGTTTTCATGTAGGAGGGGATTGTACTTAAGTACGGCATTTTTATGTGACATATCAATATAGTAGAAAAGGGCTCCTCCATGTATGATAAGCATTTGGTAGGTAATTTTGTCCATTTTGTGAGCATAGCTGGCAGGTTGGAGACACTGTTTGAGCGAACGCAGTGAGCGAGTTTGCCGGAGACCCTGCCTGATCGGCGGCGGAGCAAAATGGACAAGATTACTGTGAATGCGTTTATACATGGAGGAACCCTTTCGGCCCCTATTGAACTAAATCCTAATATAGAAACCGAAAGCTCCTGATAAGCATACTATGGTAGTAAGTATGAACTGCAGGAGCTTTTTTATGCCTGAAGCCTATATTGCATTAACACCGGTCCACTGGTTTTACCTGGTGGGGGTGTTGGTGATCTTATTTACCATGATATTGCGAAAAGATACTCCACTGGTCTGCATTGCCTTCCTTTTGGAATCGGCCTTGTTGGAAAATGCAGTCTGGCCGGGGAATACAGACCATCTTCAGTTCCATTATTTATGCCATCGGTGAATTTAGGGAGGTGATCACTACCATTGCCCTGGTAACGGCATTTTCAAAATGTATACAGGAGCTGGGAAGTGATGCCCTTCTTATGCGGCCGGTGTCAAAAGTCATGAGGACTCCGGCTGTTTCTGGTGGATCTTAGGCGGCATTATGTTTGTATTTTCTCTGTTTTGTGGCCGTCACCGGCAGTTGCACTGGTAGGAGCCATTGTCCTTCCCATTGCTGTGCAGTCGGGATTAACACCGCTTGCAGCAGCCATGGCAATGAACCTGTTTGGTCATGGTTTTGCCCTTAGCTATGATGCAGTGATCCAGGGAGCACCGGCCGTTTCCGCAGGGGCGGCAGATATTTCTACAGCTGACATTTTAAGCAAAGGACGGCCTTTATTCTGGATCATGGGCCTTACCTGTGTGTGCAGCGCGTTTTTACTCAACCGTGTAACCATAACCGGGAAGAGAAAAACTGAGAAAAATAATGAGAAAAGTAATGAGAAAAATAATGAAAGAAATCTGAACCTAAAATGGAATCAGGATCAGCAGCTGGAAACGGCTGGAGAGCTAGAAAAGGCCGAAGGGTGGAAAAAGGCGCAAAGTCAGGAAAGAAGACGTATTCAGGACAGCCATGATCCTGGCAATCCTTACGCCCGTTGCCTTTCTTATGGATATACTGTTTATGATTTTTGTTTAAACTCAAAGGGTGGGGATGCCACCAGCCTGGTGGCAGGAACTGCAGTCCTCTTAATGTGTGCAGGCACTGTGATGGAGTTTAAAGTGGGTTCCCTTGAAAAAGTGACAGAATATGTAACAGACGGATTTTTATTTGCCATTCGTATTTTTGCTCCTGTTATTGTGATCGGTGCCTTTTTCTTTTTGGGAGGTAATGGCATTATCCATATTTTAGGAGATTCTTATGAACAGGGGATTTTAAATGACTGGGCTTTATGGCTGGCTCATCATGCACCTTTAAACCGGTATATGACAGCGTTATTGCAGTTGGTCATCGGCGGTCTTACAGGACTGGATGGTTCCGGCTTTTCAGGGCTTCCACTTACCGGTGCGCTGGCGCGGACCTTTGGTACAGCTACAGGTGCTTCCATTCCCGTTCTTGCATGTCTGGGGCAGATCAGCGCTATTTTTATCGGCGGCGGAACGGTAGTGCCCTGGGGGCTGATCCCGGTGGCGGCCATTTGTAACGTGGATCCGGTGGAGCTGGCGAGGAAAAATATGCTTCCTGTGTTTATTGGCCTTACATGCACCTTCCTGGCAGCATGCCTGGTGTTGTGATAAATGCTGCAATAAATGTTGCGATAAAAAATCTTTTCAAAAACTAGTAGTCTGGGAGAACATTGGGCATAGAAGGAGGTATTATATGTGCGGATCGCCGGATTTTATCAGAGTCATTTTGACTATCTTACAAAAAGAAGAATATTACCGGCAGATACTGGAAGAGATGGAAAGAGTACAGAAACACCGGGGACCGGATGAACAGGGAAATTATCTGGAGTCCCATTTTGGTTTGGCCCATGTGAGACTGTCTATAAGAGATCTGGTTTCAGGCCGCCAGCCCATTCTTAAAAAAAGTGGGAGATAAGACCTTCGGGATCGTGTATAATGGGGAGCTTTATAATACGAAAGAATTACAGGAAGATCTCATGGAAAAAGGCTGGAAATTTTCCACAACCAGTGATACAGAGGTAGTTCTTACAGGTTACATGGAATATGGTCCGGATTTTGTAAAGCAGATGAATGGTATATTTGCTTTCGGGATCATGGATCCGGTAAAAGACCGGTTGGTGCTGTTTAGGGACCGCCTGGGGTAAAACCATTATTTTATACCTGTTTTCAGGATCAGGTCATCTTTTCCTCTGAGATCAAAGGTCTTTTTGCTTATCCGGGGATCACTCCTAAACTGGATAAAAAGGGGTTAAATGAGATATTCAGCATCGGGCCTGCAAAAACTTATGGCTGCGGTGTTTTCAAGGATATAGAAGAGCTGCTTCCGGCACATTATCTTGTATGCAATGCATCTGGTCTGCATGCAGAATGTTATTGGAAGCTGGAGAGCAGGCCTCATGAGGACAGCTATGGGCAGACCGTAGAAAAACGGCATTTCTGGTCAAGGATGCCATCCGCCGCCAGATCATCTCCGATGTGCCGGTGTGTACCTTTTTATCCGGTGGTGTGGACAGTAGTCTTGTTTCTGCTGTGTGCAGTGGAGAATTAAAAAAGAAAAACAAACGTCTGGCTACTTTTTCCTTTGATTTTAAGGATAACCATAAATATTTTACTGCCAATGCTTTTCAGCCATCCATGGACCGGCCGTTTGTGGATATTATGGTGAAATATTTAGATTCTGACCATCATTATCTGGAATGTGACAATGTGACCCAGGCAGATCTGCTGTATACATCCGTAGAAGCCAGAGACCTTCCGGCCATGGCAGATGTAGACTCTTCCCTGTTATATTTCTGCTCCCAGGTAAGCAGCACCCATAAAGTAGCACTGACCGGTGAATGTGCTGATGAGATATTCGGGGGTTATCCATGGTTTCACAAAAAGAGTGCTTTGAGGCGAAAACATTTCCCTGGACCATGGACCTGTCTGCCAGAAAGGGGCTGTTGGCGGATGATTTTATCCGGGAACTTCACATGGATGAATATGTGCAGGCAACCTATGAAAAATCGGTGGCAGAAACGCCGGGACTGGCAGAGGACACACCGGAAGAAGCCCGCCGCCGTGAGATCGCATGGCTGAACCTAAAATGGTTTATGCAGACATTATTAGACCGTATGGACCGCACCAGCATGCATTCCGGGCTGGAAGCCAGAGTGCCTTTTGCGGACCACCGCATTGTGGAATATTTGTGGAATGTGCCATGGAACATGAAAACAAGAGATGGTGTGGCAAAGCATCTTTTAAGGATGTCCGGAACAGGACTGCTGCCTGATGAGGTGTTGTGGCGCAGAAAATCCCTTATCCCAAGACCTACGACAAAGCATATGAAACGCTGTTAGCAGACCGGGTGCGGGAGATATTAGAAGACAGTACGGCACCTGTTTTACAGTTCTTAGACAGGAAAAAAACAGAAAAATTCCTGGAAAGCCCATCTGACTATGGAAAACCATGGTATGGACAGCTGATGGCGGGCCCCCAGATGCTGGCGTATATGATCCAGGTAAATTACTGGATGAAGAAATATAATATTGAGATCGAAGTATGATCCCTGCTCCTGCACACTTAAATCCGCATCTTACGGGATTAGTACATCCTGCACCTGTCTTTGTGGCCGATTTTTGCCAGTCGCACCCGGATTTCATCACCGTACGCACCACGTACGCCTCAGAAATTTGGGCACAACTGACAAAAAATCTTCTCACAAAATCAGGCACAGAAAGTTTCCGGGAGAACATTTTGGAGGATGGGCGTTAAATGCTGCTTTTTAGTGGCTGCGAAAATTTCTGCCGCACCAGATCAAGGAAATACTGGTCCGCCCTGGATAAAAATCCGCCTTTTAAAGAGGCAATACTCAAATCCAGCTGGGGCTGTAGGACTCGTCAATGGATAAAAAGTACCGGCGGATGGTCACGGAGGTCAGGGCTGCATATTCCATAGGCAAAAGGTAATGCCTATGCCCTGACCGGCCAGATGCTGTGCCGTTTCGTAATTTTTCAATATCAGGACGATATTAGGTGTGATCCTGGCTTTTTGCAAGAATAGCGTCAGATACGTGGCGGATGCGCTGCTGTGGATGAAGAAGGATCAATGGTTCATTTTTAATAAACGCACATCTAAGACCGGGAATGGATAGCCCGGTTTTTCTTTTGCTTTCTGGATCAATGGATGCCCCTGGGCCAGTGCGATCACAAAGGGGTTTTCTGATAAAAATTATAATCCAATAATGGATTTGGCGCCAGCTTTGGAGCATGGAGCAGGGCAAAATCCATAGCACCTGTAAGTACCTGTTCTTCCAGCTTTCCAGTATTATCTTCGCGGATATCCAGTTCAATAGAGGGACTGTTTGTCTTAAATTCCGGCAGGATCTTAGGAAGAATGACGGTTCCCAGATGGTTGGTCGTTCCCATAACGATCCGTCCGGATTTTAACTGCTTTATGTCACTTATTTCCGTCTCAAAATCGCTGTAGATCTTAAGAACCTGACAGGCCATCTGATAACAGCGTTTTCCAGCATAAGTAAGGGTCAGTCCGGAAGGCGTCCGGTTGAAAAGATGGGCGTCCAGAGTTTTCTTCGATCCGCTGCAAAGACTGGCTTAAGGAAGGCTGGGCAATATAAAGTTTTCTGGCGGTTGCAGAGATGCTTTTTTTCATCGGCTACTGTTTTAATGTATTCTAGTTCACGGCTTGTCATAGGGAAAAACTCCTTCATATCCATCACATAGGTAAAAAATGTATATCTGTTATTATATATATAGTATTTGCCTATAAAAGTAAAAGGGGTGTATAGTTAGAACATAGCAAATGGATATGTCACCTGATGGTGACATGGACATGGGATAAAAGGAGAAGAAACATTATGGTAAAGTTATATGATGAAGGAATTTATCTTGTAAACGGCACCGAGATCGTACCTGAGTCTGAAGGAGCAAAGGTACAGGCTCTTACAGGAAAAGCAGCAGATAAAGAAACAGCAAAGAAAGGCACTATGGCCTGTTCTATTTTAAGTGCCCACAACACTTCAGGAGATATGGAGCATTTAAAGCTTAAATTTGACGCAATGACATCCCACGATATCACATTCGTAGGGGTTATCCAGACAGCAAAAAGCTTCTGGAATGGAGAAATTCCTGTTCCCTATGTACTGACCAACTGCCATAACTCCCTTTGCGCAGTAGGCGGAACCATTAATGAAGATGACCATATGTTTGGTCTTTCCGCAGCAAAGAAGTATGGCGGTATCTATGTTCCACCTCACATTGCAGTTATGCATCAGTATATGCGTGAAATGCATGCAGGCTGCGGACGTATGATCTTAGGATCTGACTCCCATACCCGCTATGGTGCATTAGGAACCATGGCCATCGGTGAAGGTGGCGGTGAGCTGGTAAAACAGCTGTTATGTGATACATACGATGTAGCTTATCCGGGCGTTGTTGCAATTTACCTTACCGGAAAGCCGGGACCTGGTATCGGACCTCAGGACGTGGCACTTTCCATTATCGGTGCAGTATTCAAGAAGGGTTATGTAAAGAATAAAGTAATGGAATTTGTAGGACCTGGTGTTGCTTCCATGACAACAGACTACAGAAACGGTGTAGATGTTATGACAACAGAAACTACCTGTTTAACATCTATCTGGCGCACTGATGAAGATACAAAGGCATTTTTAACAGCTCATGGCAGAGGTGATGATTACAAAGAGTTAAATCCGGCAGACGTAGCTTACTATGATGGCTGTGTTTACGTGGATTTAAGTACCATTAAGCCAATGATCGCCCTTCCATTCCACCCAAGCAACACATATGAGATCGATGAGTTAAATGCAAACCTGGGTGATATTTTTAAGAAGTGTAGAAAAGAAGCAGAGAAAGTCAGCGGCGGAAGAGCACCATTTACACTGACTGATAAAATTGAAAACGGACGTTTAAGAGTCCAGCAGGGAATCATCGCAGGCTGTGCAGGCGGTAACTTTACCAATGTAGTAGAAGCAGCTCATGCATTAAAGGGAAAGAGCTGTGGAGACGGAGAATTCTCACTGGCTGTATATCCATCTTCCCAGCCTGTATTTATCGACCTGGTAAGAAAGGGATTTATAGCAGAGCTTATGGAAGCAGGTGCTGTTATCAGAACTGCATTCTGCGGACCATGCTTTGGCGCCGGCGATACACCTTGCAACAATGGATTAAGTATCCGTCATACAACCAGAAATTTCCCGAACAGGAAGGCAGCAAGCCAGGAAATGGCCAGATGTCTGCAGTAGCCTTAATGGATGCACGTTCTATTGCAGCAACCGCAGCAAACGGCGGTATCCTTACACCAGCTACAGACTTAGACTGCTGGGGCGATGTTCCTGAACACGATTTTGATAAGACTGTTTATGACCGTCGTGTATACAATGGCTACAATGCAGCCCATGAGGAGGACAGTCTGGTATATGGCCCAAATATCAAGGACTGGCCGGAAATGAGTCCGTTAACTGATAATATTCTTTTAAATGTATGCTCCAAGATCATGGATGAAGTAACTACCACAGATGAACTGATCCCATCTGGTGAAACCTCCTCCTATCGTTCCAATCCACTGGGACTGGCTGAGTTTACATTATCCAGAAGAGATCCTGAATACGTAGGAAAGAGCAAGGCAGTAGACAAATTAGAGAAGGCAAGAACAGCAGGACAGAAGCCATCAGAGTTAGATGCAGACCTGAATGGGGTATTTGATGCCATCCATACCATTTCCGGTCAGGAAAATGTAAAATGAAATGGAGACAGAGATCGGAAGCATGATCTATGCTGTAAAGCCCGGTGATGGTTCTGCAAGAGAACAGGCTGCAAGCTGCCAGAGAGTCATCGGCGGACTTGCAAACATCACAAAAGAATACGCAACCAAGCGTTATCGTTCTAATGTAATGAACTGGGGAATGATCCCATTCCAGATGGTAGAAGAGCCTGAGTTTGAAGTAGGAGACTATATCTACGTTCCAGTGCAAGAGCAGCACTGGATGGTGATTTAAAAGACATTAAGGCTTATGTGATCAATGCAGATACCAAGGCGGTAAAAGAGATCAGTCTGTACGTGGCAGATATGACTGCAGATGAAAGAAAGATCGTAAAAAGCAGGCTGTCTGATCAATTATAACCGTGCAAGAAAAAGGCTTAAAGTGATATAATGTAATGAGCGCGTCAGCGGGGAGACCTGAGTATAAACACACAGTGCCACATATTTTCCTGATTCAAAATGATCTGGAAAATGTGTGGCAGTGCCCGTTTGAAAATGCTTTTGCACAGATGCGGGGGTAACAAAAGATGTTGAAAAGACATCGTTAAAAATAGGAGGAAATAAAGATGGAGATCAAGAAACCCGGCCATGGCAGGAACTCTGGAATCCAGTGACTGTCAGGTAACCGTAGAAACCGGGAAATGGTTCTGTGGAATTTAGCCTGGAAAGTGCTGTCATCAATCAGTATGGCAACCAGATCCGCAAGGTAGTCCTTCAGACACTGGAGAACCTGGATGTAAAGGATGTAAAAATCTCAGTGGTGGATAAGGGCGCTTTTAGACTGCACCATTAAGGCAAGAGTTGAAGGTGCGGTATTCCGTTCTGTAGACCGATCGAGGACATTCCGTGGGGAGGTGCAATAAGATGATCAATGCAAATAAGAAGCGCTTAAGAAGGACCATGATGTTCTTAAATGCACAGAAACCAGGTCTGATCAAGGATCCATATATTTATAAACCAGACTCCATTATGCTGGATCTGGAGGATGCTGTTGCTGAAAACCAGAAGGATGCAGCACGTTTTTCCTTATATCATGCATTAAAGAGATCAACTACAGAGGCTGCGAGAGAGTAGTCCGCATCAATGGTCTTGATACCCCTTACTGGGAAGAGGATATCCACTGTGCAGTAGCAGGCGGCTGCGATGCCATCCGTATACCAAAGACAGAAAGCGCACTGGATGTACAGAGAGTGGAGCCCGTTGTAGAAGAATGCGAAAAGCAGTACGGCATTCCGGAAGGCCATACACTGATCATGGCAGCCATCGAGTCTGCAAGAGGTGTTATGAAGGCCCCTGGATATCTGTGAAGCATCTGAGAGGATGTTTGGCATAGCTCTTTCCGGTGGTGACTATACAAAGGATTTACAGACCCACATTACAGGTACAGGCCTGGAACTGATGGGTGCCCGCCAGAACATTGATCATCGCAGCCCGTGCGGCAGGTGTACAGTGCTTTGATACTGTATACACCAACCTGGATGATATGGACGGCTTCCGCAGGGACGTAGAGACCATCCATTTAATGGGATTTGATGGAAAATCCATTATCAACCCACGTCGATCAATATCGTACATGAGATTTTCACACCAACCCAGAAGGATATCATTTTTGCTGAGAAAGTAGTTAAGGAGATCGACGAAAAGAAGAAACTGGGTATCGGCGTATTCACTGTAGACGGCAAGATGATCGATATCGCATTCTATGACGGCGCAAAGAGGACCATTGAGCTTGCCAAGGCATCAGGCGTATATAAGGGGGATCTGTAAAATGATAAACGCAGTAGGAAGAGATATACCGGAAGAGATCCTGGAGATGACCGGTAAAGAGGTATTCCAGGAAATCATTACAGGGACGGATATGTACAAAAGGACGGCCCGTATACAAAGTGTGTAGTCAACAATACACAGAGCAAGCTGGTTGCAAACATCCATGATGTGCTGGTAAATGCGGCATCAAGGACGGCATGACTTTGGCTTCCATCACCATTTCCGTGAAGGTGACTATATCGTAAATATGGTCATGGAAGAAGTACATAAGATGGGTATCAAGGATATCACCATCTGTGCCAGCTCCCTTGGCAAGGCACATGATCCCATTGTTCCTTACATCGAAGACGGCACCATCCCCAACATCCAGTCTTCCGGTGTACGTGGCAAGATCGGTGAAGCCATTTCCGCAGGTAAATTAAAGGGACTTGCTATCATGCGTTCCCCATGGCGGCCGTGTAAGAGCCATTGAAAGCGGCGAGACCAGGATCGATATCGCATTTATCGGAACACCTACCTGTGACGATTACGGCAACTGCCGTGGTATCGGCGGCAAGAGTGACTGTGGCGTGCTTTCCTACGCTATGGTGGATGGTGACTATGCAGATAAGGTAGTAGCGATCACAGACTGCCTGGTACCGTTCCCTAATTTCCCGGCCCACATCTCCATGACAAAGGTTGACTATGTAGTAGTAGTTGATGCTATCGGTGATCCAAAGAAGATCGCTACCGGCGCAGCAAAAGCCAACTACGGATATGAGAAAGCTGATGATGGCTGATTACTGTACCCAGTTCGTAGTAAACAGCCCATATTTCAAGGATGGCTTCTCTTACCAGACCGGTGTAGGCGGTGCATCTATCGCATCCACCATCTCCCTGTCTAAGATCATGAAGGAGAAGAATATCCGCATGCGTTTCGGCGTAGGCGGCCTGACCAAGCCAATGTGTGACCTGCTGATCAACAATCAGGTAGACTGCCTGTTAGATACACAGGACTTTGACCTGGCAGCAGTAGAGTCTGTAAAGAACTTAAAAGCATTTCCGTATTTCTGCCGGTGAGTATGCAGACCCATTTAACAAGGGCGCTGTAGTAAATAAGCTGGATTTTGTTATCCTTGCGGCACTGGAAGTGGACGTAAACTTTAACTGCAACGTGGTTGTAGGCTCTGACGGTGTGATCACCGGTGCCCAGGGCGGACATCCTGATACAGCAGCAGGAGCTAAGTGTACCATCGTTATCGCACCACTGCTTCAGGGAAGAATTCCTGCAATCTGCAGCGAAGTTACCACTGTAACCACTCCGGGAGAGAGCATTGACGTAGTTATCACTGACTACGGTATTGCCATCAACCCGAAGAGACAGGATCTGATCGAGGCAATGAAGGGCGTAGACCTGCCATTTAAGACCATTGAAGAGCTGCGTGATAAGGCTTACTCCATCGTAGGCGAGCCGGAGAAGGTTAAGTTTGGAGACAGAGTAGTAGGTATCATTGAAGCCCGTGATGGCACGATCATGGACGTTGTACGTCAGATCAAGCCATATGAATTTGACAACGAAAGCAAGTAAAAACAAATAGACAGATGAACAAACCGCCTGCTCAAGCAGGCAGTGGAGCACGTAAGCGCAGGTTTGTGAGTATGTTTATCAGATATTTGTGAGTCTGCAAATGCAAGAGAAGGCCCATGCAGGCTGCCAGTACGGCAGCAGCATGGGCTTTTTTTATTTCAGTTTCCACTTCAAAAGCAGAGCAGAATTAGTAATAACCAGCACGGATCCCGTATTATGTACCAGAGCCCCAATAACCGGATTTAACTTTCCGGTAATGGTCAGTGTAATAGCCATAAAATTCCGTGCTATGGAGACATTGACAGAGATCATGGTTTCAGAGTAAACTTGCATAAGACGTATTTTTACTGTGAATGCCAGCCGTTGCTGTGAAAACTGTGGGTGGGAGAGAAAAAAGTTGGTGTTCAGGTTTTGAAAAGTGAGGAAGATAGAATGAAACAATCACTTGAACTGGCAGAAAAACTGATCCGTCAGAGTTATCTTGAAAAAAATGAATATATAGAACTGTTATCTGCTTATAAAGATGAGGAAACTGTGGTCTGTCTGGGGCAAGAAGCAGGAAGACTGCGTGAGAAATATTATGGAAATAAAGTCTACATGCGCGGTCTCATCGAATTTACCAATTTCTGTAAAAACAACTGCTATTACTGCGGTATCCGCCGGGACAATAAAAATGCCAGCCGTTACCGTCTCACAAAAGAAGAGATTTTAGACTGCTGTAAAATGGTTATGAACTGGGCTTTCGCACCTTTGTGCTCCAGGGAGGCGAAGATCCTTATTTTACGGATGATAAGATCGTGGAGATCGTTAAGAAGATCCGAAAGCGCTTATCCGGACTGTGCCATTACTCTTTCCATTGGAGAGAAAACAAAGGAAAGCTACCGCCTTTACAAAGAAGCAGGAGCAGACCGGTATCTGCTGCGCCATGAAACGGCAAATGAGGATCACTACTGTTATCTCCATCCAGAACAGATGAGTCTTGCAAATAGAAAACAGTGTCTGCAGGATCTAAAAGATCTGGGATATCAGACTGGCGCAGGTTTTATGGTGGGTGCACCGGGGCAGACTTTAGAGTGTCTGGCAGAAGATCTGGTATTTTTAAAAAAATTAAACCCGGAAATGGTAGGGATCGGACCATTTATCCCACATCATGATACCAAATTCGCTGATGAGCCTGCAGGAAGTGTGGAATTGACGTTGTTTTTATTATCGGTTTTGCGTATCATTCTTCCAAAATGTCTGCTTCCTGCAACAACAGCTCTGGGAACCGCAGATCCAAGGGGGAGAGAAAAGGGACTGCTGGCAGGCGCAAACGTAGTGATGCCCAATTTGTCCCCTGTGAAAGACCGTAAAAGTATGAACTTTATGATAATAAGATTTGTACCGGCGATGAAGCGGCTGAGTGCAGAGTCTGTCTTAAGAACCGGGTGAAGTCTGTTGGTTTTGAGTTGGTGGAAGACAGAGGGGATGTGGCTTTATAGTGTTTATGCTGTAACAGTACAAAATATATATTTACAAAATGTTCTCTCGGGTATTTCCTGCACCTGCTTTTGTGGCTGATTTTCCAGTCGCACCCGAATTTCATCAATGTACGCATCGCGTACACCTTAGAAATTTGGGTACAACTGACAAAAAAAAATATTCTCACAAAATCAGGCACAGAAAGATTCGGGAGAACATCAATTCAGCAGGAGGAAATAGGGCAATGGGACATTTTTATTTTGTAAGACATGGTCAGACTATATGGAATGTGGAAGGAAAGATCTGCGGAGCAACAGATATTGCTTTTGACACAGCTTGGTCATGAGCAGGCCATAGAGACAGGAAAGAAGATTTTTAGAAGAAAAAGATCCATGCAGACGAGATCCTGTATTCACCTCTGATGCGGGCTGCAGATACGGCAAAACATATTTCTGGGATCACGGGTATTCCGGCCCGTGAGGAATTACGGTTAAAGGAGCAGAATTTTGGCATATGGGAGTCTACACCCAGAGGTGGTGAAGACTTTAAAAAGGCCAAACAGTCCTTTGCATGCAGTTATGAAGGCAGGGGAGTCTATGTTGCGTCTGGCTCAGCGGATCTATAATCTCTTAGATGAGATCAAAGATAAGTCAGATGAGAAAACATATATCCTGGTAGCCCACAATGGCATTGCCAGAGTGGTGCAGTCCTATTTCCATGACATGACAAATGAAGAATTTGCAGCTTATGGGATCCAAAACTGCGAGATAAAAAGATATGATTTTTTAAACGAAATGATCCACTCACCTGTTGCGAAGCAATAAGCAGCAGGTGAGTGGATCATTGCAGGTGACATGTCCGTTTAGAAGAAATGCTCTGTTATTTTGAAAATGATGTATTAGGATCAGACCTGCTCCATCAAAATATCCACTACTCCGCCACAGACCATACCATCATCTTCAGCGTCCTGTCCGGTAAGATCCCCGTGATAAAGGATCGGAGAGTGGTCATCATCATGGATCATTTCCAGGGCGCGGCGTACAACAGCGGATTCCATACAGCCGCCGCCGATGGTGCCGATAATGGTTCCGTCCTGAAGGACTAACATTTTTGTGCCTACGCTTCGTGGAGCGGAGCCACGGCGGGCTACAATGGTAGTCAGGATGGCCGGAAGCCGTTCAGGAGAATGATTATTTAAGAAGCGGGATATTTCCGTTGGAAAACCGCAGCTTTTCAGCTTCTGGTTCTTTACCTGAATGATCTCCGCCATAATGGCAACACCAATTTCTGCTGGTGTTTCCGCACCGATATTTAAGCCAATGGGAGTGTAGACCTGATTTAGAACTTCCGGGTCAGTACCATTTTCAATCAAAACTTCTTTTACTTTTGCCACACGCTTGCGGCTGCCGATCATACCGATATAGGCATGGGGCATTTTAGCGATCCGCTCTAAGCAGATCTGGTCATATCTGTGGCCTCTGGTAAGGATGATAAAATAAGTATCCTTGGAGCCTTTGGTCTGGTCAAGGCCATTTTCAAAGGAGTCGCAGATCACCTGATGGGCACCGGCTCTTCTGGCATTATTTGCATAAAGAGGCCGGTCCTCTAAAACTGTTACTGTAAATTCCATCATGGCACCAAGCTGGATCACTGGCATGGAAACATGGCCGCCGCCGCAGATCACCAGGCGCTTTTCTCCACCTAAGCAGTCGCAGAACAGCTTTTTTCCCGCTGCTGTACTCTGTCCGCTATCATGGAGTTTTCTTATTTCTTCCTGATTTTGAGAGAAGAATCCACCTTTTGTACTTTCCCATATCAGCTTTTCATCTGAAAAGAAAGCTTTTTCCCCGAAAGCATCCTTCTCTAAAATGGTGTAAAGGATATTCTGACGGTTGGGACATACACTTGCTATAGCTTCGTATACATCTTTAAATTCTGTTGTTCCTGACATTTTACAACCGCCATTTTGATCCATGTACGTTTTCTAGTACATCGTTTTTGAAATAACTATACCACTCACTTGTCTGCGAATCTGATTGCACAGGCCTAAAAGCCTCAGCGTAGCCCGCTACGCCTGCGTTTTTAGACCTGCACACTCAAATCCGCATCCTGCGTGATTAGTACAGTTATTTACGAAACGATGTACTAGTACATATTGTTTTGCTTATGCACAACATGCCAATGGCATGTGCGTCAGTTACCGTAAACTGTTATTGAATATTTTTAATAACGGTCTGTAAATATTAATTCTTATTATACCATTGTAAGAGAACGGGGGCAAGCAGCATTCCTGAAAAATAATAAGCTCTATACAAAAAATAAAGATGCTTACGGAGTATGTTTAAAGGCATTTCAGAAGGAAAATTTCCAGCATTTTCCAGGAAAACAACGGAAAATGTAAGTGTTTACAAAATTTATGTAAGTATTTACAATTTTGTATTTGAAAAGTGGAAAAAGTGTGGTATACTGCATTTCAGAAAGGACATTCCGGGGTTTCGGAAAGGGATTCCGGGAAACGCCGGAAGAGTCCGGAAAGAGAAACAGGAAATAAAAAGAGGAATGATCCGCATTAGGAAAGGAGAATATTTAAATTATGGCACTTCTGAATTATGATGTATTAAAGAAATCCGGTTACGATGGCTATATCCTGGAGGATGCTCCAGTGAAGGTTTTACAGTTTGGTGAGGGAAACTTCCTTCGTGCTTTCGTAGATTACTGGTTCGACCTTGCAAATGAAAAAGCAGGCTGGAACGGAAAGTGCTGCCTGGTACAGCCGATCGCTCCAGGTCTTGCAAAGATGATCAACGAGCAGGAAGGTCTCTACACACTGTACCTTCGCGGAAGCGAAAACGGCAAAAAGGTAGATGACAAACGCGTGATCTCCAGTGTTGCTAACTGCTTAAACCCATATGAGAAGGCTGATTATGAGAAGATGATGGAAGTTGCTGCAAGCGATGACTTTGAGATCATCGTTTCCAATACAACTGAGGCCGGTATCCAGTATGATCCGTCCTGCAAGAAGGATGACTGCCCACCGGCAAGCTTCCCAGGAAAGCTGACCCAGGTTCTGTATCATCGTTTTCAGGCTGGTAAGCCAGGGATCATCATGCTGGCATGTGAGCTGATCGACAACAACGGTAAAGAGCTGTTAAAGTGCGTAAACCAGTACATTGATCAGTGGGAGCTGGGCGCTGACTTTAAGAAGTATGTAAATGAAGACTGCACCTTCTGTGGTTCCTTAGTAGACCGTATTGTTCCAGGACGTATCCGTGATGCAGAAGAAGTTAAGGCTCTGGATGCAAAGAACGGCTATGAAGATCCTCTGACAGACGTTGGTGAAGTATTTGGCGTGTGGGTAATCGAAGGCGATGAGAAGTTAAATGATGTACTGCCATTTAAGAAGGCTGGTCTGTTAGACAAGGTATTTGTTACCCCGGATATGAGCCCATATAAGAAGAGAAAAGTCCGTATCTTAAACGGTGCTCATACAGGTTTCGTTCTGGGTGCTTACCTGGCTGGTGAGAACATTGTTCGTGATTGTATGAACGATGAGACCATCAAAGGGATTTATGAACAAGATGCTCTACGATGAGGTTATCCCAACCCTTCCGCTGGACAAGAATGACCTGTTAAACTTTGCAGCAGCTGTATCTGACCGTTTCAATAACCCATTTGTAAAACCATGAACTGATGAGCATTTCCTTAAACTCCACCTCTAAGTGGAAAGCAAGAAATATGCCATCCTTCCTGGAATATATCAAGGAAAAAGGTGTTCTGCCAGAGTGCCTGACCATGTCACTGGCTGCATACATTGCATTCTACAGCAATGATATTCAGTCTCTTACTGATGCAGGCCTGGTTTGCAAGCGTCCGGCTGGAAATGAGTATACTGTAAGTGATGACCGTTGGGTACTGGAATTCTACAATGATCGGGCAAGGATGATTCTGCAGAAGAACTGGTACACGCAGTCCTGACCAATGAGAAGATGTGGGATCAGGATCTGACCCAGATCGAAGGTCTGGAAGCTAAGGTTGCAGCTGACCTGAAGTCTGATCCGTGAAAAAAGGCGCTAAGGCTGCATATGCTAGCTGCCTGTAATATGAAAAAAGGATACAAAATACCTTTTGACCACAATATCAAAAAAGAGTAAACTCAGGTTTCCCGCGCTGACGCGCTCTACTGCCTGCTAACGCAGGCGAAACTTCGTTAATGGTCCAAGAAAAACAAATGCCACCTTCGGTGTCGCTTGTTTTTCTTTTGGACTCATTATATCGTGTAAGTAACAGAAAGGCTGTCCGAAAGCGGGCAGCCTTTTAATAATGTGCCTGATGGTACACGTTTTTTAAGTATTATTGTATCAGTCCCGTTTTCGCGTATTCTTTTTAGCTTTTCTCTCAGGATCGTATCATTTGGATTCAGATATTTCCGTACATTAGCATAAAGCACTTCATCTGGCTTTAACATCGCACGGTACTGGGCAGGAGTGCGATGAAAAGTAGAACGGAAGCGGGAAGTCAGAGTCTTTAAATCAGGGAAGCCATTTTTTTAATGCAATGTCTGTCAGATTTTCATTAGTGTAGGTCAGGTCATTTAATGCATGTTGAAATCGTACTCTTGTGAGATATTCGTGGAAATTGATACCTACCATTTGTTTAAATAGAGTTGAAACATAGGTCCGGTTGTACTGGGCGTAGTCTGCCAGATCCTCCAGGGATAATTTTTCTGCATAATGTTCCTCTACATAACTGAGGAGAAGGCGGATCGTAGCACGTCGTTTGTCTTCTTCCGAGATCAGATTGATCTGTTGGGGATCAAATTCTGTAAAAAGCGTGATCAGAAGCAGTTCCAGGTTTGCTTTTGCGCTTAACTGGGCATAGACACCGCCACATTCTAATGATTGCCATAGCTGGCTCACATAAAAGCGGATATGGCAGAAACGATCTTCGTAGCGATTGCTTTCATTGGAAAGGCAGGTAGGAAACTGGTAAATATATCCCTTTTTAACTAAAAATTTCAGGGCATTTGACGGAAAATGCAGGACAAGAGCCCGGGTGCCAGGCTGCTGGCGCATGGAGGCGTGTCCATTGCCGGGGGCAGTCAGGATAAGGTCATCCTCTGAAAGAGAATGAGTCTCTGCACCACGGCAATATTCCTGAGTTCCATGAAGGACGATGCTCAGCTCATATTTATCCGTATGCCAGTGATAACGGTAATTCATGATGCTGTGTGCAAAGCAGCGCAGATGGATATTTTCACGGGGCAGGTTCATTTCATAACAGGTTTCTTCCATTTTGTACTCCATTTTATTTTTTTAAAATCTTTATACTTCATTTTATTCTTTTAAAATCCAAATATTTTCCCTGTTGTAAAATTTGGAAAAAATAAAATATCATTTGCAGACCTGACTTTAGAATAACGGTCAATATGGCTTCTGTCAATGATTGTTTCTGTATATATACAAAATAAACTTCCATGAAACAGGCAAAATGCACAAGAGGTGTAATAGGAAATTGGCAAAAATTACAGGGGAAATGTTTGGATTTTAAGTAAGTATAGATTGAAGATGGAGAAACAGAAAATGAAGCCGGGGAGAATAAGAAGGCGAAAAACTTCAAATATTTTGCAGCGACAAAAGGCAATCTTTTTGTTAAATTAAGCATAACAATAAGCCAGGCCCGGGCAGCTAAAAGCTTATGGAGTTTTCAGACTATATTAATAATGATGTAATAATGGAAGGTAAAAGAATATGAATACTCAAATGATGATCTGTATGGTGATCTTTGTAGCTACTCTGGTCAGCTATATGATGAATAAGATACCAATGTGGCTGACAGCAATGATCTCTCTGACTGCATTGTATTTTACAGGCTGCATTGATGCAGCTGGCGCACTGGCTGGTTTTTCAAATGTTAATACGCTGCTTATGGCAACTATGTTTATAGTAGCAGCAGGTTTCCGCCGCACATCTCTGGTAGATGGAATGTGTAGTGCCATTATGAAATTGACAAGAGGAAGTTTTTCACAGCCTATTTTGGATATATCCTGATTGCTATACTACTGACTAACTTTATTGCCAGTCCGATGGTTGTATATGCCATCGTAAGTCCCCTGCTGGCAGCTTTTTGCGATAATACTGGTCACAGTCGTTCTCAATACATGTTCCCGATCATGGTCGTATGCGTAGCATGCTGCGGTATCCTGCCATTATCCACTGCCATCCAGCAGGCAGGACAGTTTACAGGATTTATGGAAACCTATGGATTTACTGGCATGAGCATTCGTGCAGTTGATTTTACAATTGGTACATGGCCGATCCTTATTATTGTTCCATTATGGGCATTACTGGTTGGACCCAAATTTACTCCTAAAACACCAGTAGTTCCTATTGAAGCTCTGGAAAATCAGAATACAGGAAAGCAGGCACAAAAACTTAGTCCAACTGTAGATAAGATTGGGATAGTTGTTTTCTTTCGGTACGATCTTGTGCCTTATTTTTTCCAATAAATTACATCTTACTACATGGTCAGTCGCATTGACCGGAAGTCTCCTAATGGTATTGTTTGGGGTTGTAGACCATAAATCTGCATTGCGTGATATTCCCTGGGATATGCTGATGCTGTTTGTGGGTGCATTGGCTTTGGGAACAGCTTTGACCAATACCGGAGCAGGCGATATGATTGGAAATGCCCTGGCATCTGCTGTTGGCGGAACTCATAACAATTATGTATTAGGTGCACTGTTTTCCTGATTCCATTCGTACTTACCCAGTTTATGCTGAACCGTTCCGTATCTGCAGTATTTGTTCCAATCTGTCTTCTGACCTGTTCTGCATTGGGAGCAAATCCGACTGGACTGGTACTGTTAGTTAATGCAGGTTCTCTGACTGCATTTTTAACACCTATGGCAACTCCGGCTGTACCAATGTATGGCTGATGGCGGTTATGATTTACGGGCAATTTTAAGAGCGGTGCATTGATCACGTTATTCCTGCCATTTATTTACATCTTTTATACCATGACTGTATTTCCTGCATTTTAAAGAAGGGATAACATTGTTATGACGCGGGAAGAGAAAATTGCAATTGCAGATATGGTACGCAGCCGGGACCGATTTGGTCCGGTAAGTCCGGAAGAACTTGCTGCACTGCCGGGAAAAGAACAGGAGCTCTGGGTCCATACAAAAATGGAAAAACTGTGCATGTTTTCGAAGAACGTCCGGATAATTTACCAGAGCAGGCTGCACTGCTTTTAAATTTTCATGGCGGCGGATTTTTTTGAAAGGACGTACAGACCGGGATCGCAGATATTGTTGCTGGGTTATGGAGCAGCTGAATTGTATGGTCTGGGATGTTGATTACAGCCTTGCACCGGAAGCACCATTTCCTTTTTGCAGCGGAAGAAGCTTATGAAATTGTAAGTTATGTATTTGAACATGCAGCAGAGCTTGGAATTGATAAGGAAAAGATTATTCTTGCCGGACACAGTGCTGGTGGTAATCTGGTGGCATCAGTTTTGATCAAAATGCGGAGACGAAAGAACTGAATCCCTGCTGTGCGTTGATGGAATATTTTCCCACAGATAATACTGTTGACCCAGTAGAAAGGCTGTCAGAAGAACTGAAAAAAAGATCCGTTTTGGGTGAAGCGTGCACAAACAGAAAAAAATGTATACTGATTTTTATGTAGGAGATGCTGATGCATCGGATCCACTTTGTTCACCTGCATTTGCCAAAGATGAGGCATTGGCTGTATTTCCGGATTGTCTGATTATATCAGCAGGGGAAGACAGCCTTAGAGATGAGACAGAAGCATTTGGAATGCGTCTGGCAAAAGCAGGGTCTGTGTGACTATGCAGCGAATTATCGAAGCTATGCATGGATTTACTACGAATCGGACACCAGGCTGGGAACGGGCACTGGACCGTCAGTACAAATTTTTTCAGGAGCATTTAAGATAGAACAAATGTCAGAAGAAAAGATATTATATGAGGAGTAAGACAATGAAGATTACAGATGTAAAGCTGCGTTTTGCAAAGCATTATCTGTTTGTACAGATATATACTGATGCCGAGATCACAGGTCTTGGCGAGGCTGGTAACTGGGGGATATTTACAGGCCACAGCAGCTGCTATTGAAAAGTTTGCAGATTACCTGATCGGAAAAGATCCATTCCGCATTGAGGATTTTAATCAGAATTTCCTGCGTTCCGTGTATTTCCGCGGTTCAGTGATCATGAGTGCTATTTCTGCTATTGATATTGCTCTGTGGGATATTAAGGGTAAGGCACTTGGAGTTCCGGTTTATGAGCTTTTAGGCGGAAAGACCCGTGAAAAAGTGCGTGTATATGCATCTGTTATGCATCTCACAGAAGATAACAATGAGCTTGCAAAGCAGTATCAGCAGTTGCAGGAAATGGGCTTTACAGCTGCAAAGATCTTCTGCAACGGTCCGGTCAGCGCACCAGATGGAAAAGGAGAATTTTATTCCAGCCGCATTGAACGTGAAGTGGAAAAGGTACGGGTATGCCGTGAAGCTGTTGGAAATGATTTTGATTTTGTGCTGGAAGTGCATCGGGGCATGACACTGCCGGAAGCGGTTGCGTTTGGCCGTGCAGTAGAGCCTTACCGACCTATGATATTGGAGGATCCGGTTCCACCGGATAATGTAGATACCATGGCAGAGGTAGCATCCAAGGTGGGTGTTCCTATTGCTACAGGAGAGCGTTTTATCGACCTGCGCGAGTTTGAGGTGCTGATGTCACGCCACGCCTGCCAGTATGTCCGTCCGGATGTGTGCAGTAGGCGGTATCACTGCCAGCAAAAAATCTGCGCACTGGCAGAAGCACATGATGTCCTTTGTGATTCCTCATAATCCACTAGGACCGGTGTCCACAGCAGCTTGCCTGCAGATCTGCGCGTCCATTTCAAACCTTGGTATCCAGGAACTGCCTGGTTTCTGCTTAAATGGTGCAGAAGACAAGATGGTAAAAAAAAGAACCACTCCGCTTTGAGAACGGCTGTATGCTGATCCCGGAGGCACCTGGTATTGGCGTGGAACTGGCAGATGATGCAGAAGATCTGTATCCGGCTAATGAACGTGGCAGCAATGCAGCTCGCAGAGCCTTTGATGGTTCTGTGAAAGACTGGTAATGTAAAAATCGAATAGAAAACACAATTTGACCACAGTTTTGTCACATTTATTCTCTATGATTAGTTGCGGCAAAGGAGAGTAAAGCGATGAAAAAAGAACTGATATTGACAGCGATTTTAGCAGCTGTGGTAGCAACTGGATGCAGTAGCAACCAGGCACCTGTACAGACCAAGACACAGGCAGAAACAACAGAAAAGGCACAGGAAGCAGTAACGAAAATGCCCCCCAAAAGGTCAGAAAGGTGACAAAGGGAATAAGCCATTTTATGAAGGAATGGGAATGGCACAGACCCCAGACATTTCTGAGCTTCTTACAGGAAGCATGGATCTGGCTGATTATAAAGATAAATGGGTTTACAATGAGGACTATGACTGTTACAGTCTGGAATACGTGGTCTACTGCGAAAATCCTGTTGACCCGGTAAAGGAATGCATGAATATTTATGTTCCTGCGGCATATATGAATGCAGACGGAACCATCAATGAGACGGGTGAGATAAACGGTTACACAGCCCAGAGCGCACCTATTATCTACAAAAATGGTGTTGGCGGATATGCAGAGGCAGATGCTTCAAAGATCTCTGATAAAACAAAAGAATATCTGGAGCAGGGATATGTATTTGTATCACCTGCCAGCAGAGGCAAGGAGACACAGTCAGAGGACGGAAGCTATATTGGAAAATCCCCGGCAGGTCTGGTTGACTTAAAGGCAGGTGTGCGCTTTTTAAAGATAAATGATAAGGTAATGGCAGGTGATGCCAATAAGATCATTTCATTGGAACCAGCGCAGGGGGAGCAATGAGTGCTCTTTTAGGAACTACAGGAAACAGTGAAGATTACAAAGTTTATCTGGAAGAGATCGGTGCAGTCATGGATTCTACGGATGATGTGTATGCAGCACAGGTCTACTGCCCGATCACAGACCTGGATCATGCAGATCTGGCTTATGAGTGGATGTATGCAGATCTTCCTGATTACAGCAATGATATGACAGGGAAACTGGTACAGCCACTGCGTTTGAACAGGCGTTATCAAAGGAGATGTCCTCAGCTTATGCAGCTTATATCAACGGCCTTGGACTGAAAGATCCAAAACAGGAGAAACGTTGACTTTAAGTGATGATGGAAAGAGCGGCAGTTTTATGATTACATGGTAAAAGAGACAGAAGATGCAGCTACTACGTACCTTACAAGGCTGGAAGACGGCAGTTTATCTGTTTCCTATTCTCTGGATGACTATCTGAAGGGAAATTATACAACTTCAGGTAAAGGTCCGAAAGGAAGGGGAACGGAAGTGGCCGGAACAGATCTTACTGGTTATCTGAAGTGGGATGGAAAGACAGCTGAGATCTCTGATTACGATATGTATCTTTCTGTTTCCAATCCAAGAATGAAGAAGGTCATGGCCTTTGATAATTTGGAAATGACCGATAATTCTGCGGAAAATATGGAATTTGGAGATGAAGCTAACCGGTATAAGCATTTCGATCCTTATATTGCAGATATACTGGAAAATTTAAAGGCCCAGTTCCCGGATGAGTATGAACATATATGGAAGCTTATGGCAGTGTTTCCGGTGATAAGAAAGTGGAAGAAAGCAGGAAACTGTTAAATCCCATGAATTATATTGGAACGGATAAGCAGGCTGATGCAGCAGACCATATCCGTATACGGGTAGGAACAGAGGACGGAAATACATCACTGTCTGTAGCGGCAGTTCTGGCTCTTGCTCTGGAGGATAAGACGGATTCAGATGTAGATTACGCATTAGTGTGGGCACAGCCACATGGAGATGCTGATTATGAGGGAGAGCTGATCTCCTGGATCAACAGTATCTGTAAATAAAGTTTCTGTCTGGACTTTTTTTGATGAAGTGTTATATAATAGACCAAAAGTGATAACCGGACAAAAGGAATAACATTATGTATCATGGATTGAAACAAAAGCATGGAAAAATACAGGGCGTGTCCATGCTGCCATTTGGCCTTGTTGCCGGTTTTGCCGGTGAAAAAAGAAATTCGTATAATAGAGCTTGCGGAAAACGGCTTTACTTTCCGCACAGCAGAAAAAATAGCAGACCCGGAATTATTTCGAGTCTGCTTTTATCATTATCCGAAGCTGGAGTATGAGCAGGTAGATCTGCATTCTTATACACTGGAATGCAGTGGAAAATATGAATTTTACTATGAGTATACCCTATATCTGGATAATATAGGTGATATACCGGATAATATGGGCGATATGGATGCAGATGAAACAGAAAATGGGAAAAGCAGGGAATACGAAGGATGCAAAGAAAATAAAGAATATAGAGAATATGGGGAATATCGGGAACAGGTTCAGGCAATGCTTCTGTGGTATGACCGTTATATCCGTTTAAAACTGACCGGGGATGAGAATGAACTGGCCAGTGCCATGACAGTTTATCCGACAAATGGGGATGCAGTGACGGCTGAGAGCTTTGAAGAGCAGAAGAAGCGGTGGTTTGGCTGTGAAAATCAGGAATATTGCAGGAAAGAAACAGGCCGGGAAAGGGAGACAGAGGAGAAGTCACAGAACAGGTCGGAGGTAATGCCAGAGACCGGGAGTGCATTGGAGCAGTTTGAATGGGCTGTGGAGCTGGACACCACCTGGCTTTATGAGGAGTATCTGGCGACAGATCTTAAAGTTTTTATAGATAACTACTGGAAGCGGAATCATCTGTCCGGGTACTGGTTTTCTTATATCCGGCCGCAAAGACTTTATATTGGAAATGCTTTCTGTCATCTGCTTTTTTTCCAAAGGAAGACCAGTTGTTTCTGCTTCTTGAAAAAGCCAGAAAAGATGGTTTGCAGGTAACGATGACTTTTTTCTTATATCAGGAATTTATGCTGAGAGAATGAAAATTTTGCTGAACCGGTTGGAAGCCTGGTGTGAGAAAAATGAGAGTATTTTGGAAATACAGGTCAATGACTGGGCTATGGCAGAAATGATAAAAAGAAGTCTTTACTGATTCCGGTACTTGGCATTTTATTAAACAAGCGGCGGAAAGATCCAAGACTGCACTATAAGTTGGAAACTATGACACAAACAGGAGCAGAGGCCAACGGTAAATTCCTTGAAGAAAATAGTTTAAATGCCGATTTTTACAGAGAGTATCTGAAAAGAATACGGCATTGCCAGATTCGAATGGGAAAGCTGTGGCTATGATATGGCATTTCCTGTTGGAAAGAACAGTCTGACCTTCCTTTTACCAGACCAATACATCCCAGTATTGTACGTTGTATGCAAAATGTACCACAGGAGAGCGGGGAAAGCAGAAGCTGGTAAAACAGTGTCCGGGATTTTGTAAAGATTATGCGTTCTTGTATCCGGATCATCTGAAAATGGTGGGTAGATACAACTCCTTATTTGCGTTGGACAGCCGCATTTTTGAGGATGATCCTGGTTTTGAATCTGGAATAGAAAATGAAGTTGGAATGAAAACAGGAATAAAAGAAATGGTTCAAAAATGGAAAACAGCAGGGACAGACCGACTGGTGGTAAATCTGCTGTAAGACGTTCTCCCTGAATCTTTCTGCGCCTGATTTTGTGAGAAGATTTTTTGTCGGGTGCGGCTGGCGGAAAATCAGTTACAAAGGCAGGTGCATGAAAGATTCCGAGAGGACATATAATGGGGAAAGGAGGAAGAGTACAGATGAAGATTGTAGCCGGACTTGGTTCCGTTGATGAATATATCCCCTAGCAGGAGCAGACGAGTTTTCTGCGGCTATGTGCCTTATTCATGGACAAAAAAATACGGGACGCTTCTGCCGCTTAACCGCCGGGAAGTACCTTCAATGTACAGTTAGGTGCATTTAGCGAACTGGAAATACTGGTTGCTATGATCAGAAAATATAAAAAAGCCAGTGTATCTCACCTTTAACTCCTTATACTACATCCCCAGAACAATACCCGGAAATTGTTAATATTATTATACGGTGTATGTCCATTGGATTTAATAGCTTTATCGTCGCTGATCCGGCTTTGCTTTTATATCTGCGACAGAGTAGAATCAATTGTGAGATCCATTTGAGCGGAGAGACTGCAGAGGTCAACAGCGGAATGATAAAATACTTTGAGAAGAAAACTTAAAACGCCTGATCTTTCACAGGAAAAATAGCATAGAAGATATGAATTCTATTATCAACAAAGCAGGAAACCTCACAGAATTTGAAGCCTTCACTAAACGAAATGACCAGTTTACTGGTGCATTCTGCAATTCCCTTCACTGCGATGAAATGTGTCATCTTTGTCTGGTACCCTATGAACTGGGACGGATCAGAGAAGGTGTATCAGCAGAAATGTGGATGAAAATGTGGACGAACCAGAAGATGACGGCTATCTTTGTGGACAGACCGGCTGTGGCCTCTGCGCTTTATACCAGTTGGAAAAAGCTGGTGTTACTCATTTAAAACTGGTGGGAAGAGGCAACTACACAGACTATATGGAACGTGATATCAAAAATCTTCGAAAGGCATTGGAAATATTAAAAGATGTCTTGGATATGGAAAAAACTGGAAATATCCCAGCCGGACCAAAGGCAGAACGCAGATATATTTCACAGATGAAAAGGAAATATTTGGTCTGGCTGGAAAGTGTAGTGGAATGTGCTATTATCGGTAGGTAGAAACATCCAGATGTACGGCAACTAAAATCCACTGAATTATATCAAAAATAAATCTTTTCTCAGAACTTGATTTTGTGAGAAGATTTTTAGGATATAATTTATAGATGTAATACATTTTTAGGACGTAAATTGGATTATAATAAACATTTTATGGACATTATTTTTTAGGCTGATATCGGATATCAGACACTGTATACACCGTGATAAATGCATGGGGGTCTTCACGGTTGATAAAATTCATCAGCTTCTGGTATTCTGACTTATCTACAATGGTAATGATCTCATTGCGTTTTTCCAGATTATAGGCACCGATGGATTCATAGATGGTAGCGCCGCTGTGCAGGTCATTGATGATAAAATGCCGCAGCTCTTCCTCTTTTTAGTGATAATGCAGACCCGCCGTTTTACATTGTGGTTAAAGATAAAATGGTCCAGGATGATGCCGTTAAAATAGGTTCCCAGTACACTTAAAACAACAGTTTTCTTATCATACACCAAAGCTGCTGAAAGGGCGACACACATGCCGGATAAGGACATCGCCTTTCCCAAGATCCATATGGAGATACTTGTTCATGATCTTGGCTACGATATCAGGCCGCCGGAAGAGGCATTGCGGTTAAACAGGATGCTTAAGCCGATGCTGACGGTTAAAATATAGCATAAAACATCCAGTTCCTGACTGTCAGTTAAAGGAGCCGATGTTCAGGGAAGATCCTTTCAAAAAGGCCAGAAAAAGGGAAGTACAATACTGGTGTATACGGTTTTAGCCCCGAATTCTTTTCCGCAGGTAAAAAATCCGATGATCAGTAAAAGTATATTTAAGATCATGGTGATGGCTGAAAGGGGCAGAGGGACAAAGTTAGATAAGATAATACCAAGACCGGAGATACTGCTTACGGAAGCATGGCTTGGTAAAAGAAAGAAGTACACAGCTCCAGCTACGATGGCCATAGCTGCTGTAAGGACCATAGTTTCTTTGATCAGTTCTGTAACATGGTTGTTTGAATGGTTCATGACACACCTCTGTGGGATTATAGTTGGTTACAGTTAAGCCAGGAACTGTAACTGTATCTGCAACATTCATTGTACTATATATCACCAAATATAACTATATAATAAAAATAAAAAGTTGACAAAAAAATAAGCCTATTTCAAGGCTTTTCGGTTTTTGCATTTCAATGTGTCAAATTTCCGCGTCATAAATAGTTGACAGATCTGTCATTCCATACTATACTAATAACACAATTGAGATTTGGGCGTGTTACTGGTAAAGCAGGCATTAACCGAAAGGGCATCGAAGAGATGTCCTTTTGGTTGATGCCTTTTTCCAAATAAAACTACACTTCCCAGAAGCAACTGAAACGGATTGTTTTTGGGTATGCTGATAGGAGCAGGTTTCTTTTCTGCACAGGTGAAATACGTAAAATGGAAAGACGTTTGCGCGTTTGCAGGAAGAATTTTCGGGAGATGAAAACTGTCAGAAAGACACACCTGAATACTCAGAAAAAAAAGGAGAAAGAACATGAAAGACAAGATTTTTGGGGTGCTTCAGCGAGTCTTCATGCTTCCGATTGCGGTGCTTCCGGTTGCTGGCCTCCTGCTGGGGATTGAAGTTCCTTCACTAATGAGACTACCATTGCAACCTATGGCTTACAGGGGATTTTTGGTAATGGAACCGTCCTGCATGCACTGCTTATGATCATGAGCAAGGCAGGAAACGTCATTTTGATAATCTGCCGATCATCTTTGCGGTGGGTGTTGCCATTGGCATGGCGAAGGCGGAAAAAAAGGTTGCGGCACTTTCGGCTATGATTTCTTTTTTTGTGATGCATGCATCAATCAACGCAGTGCTTTTATTAACCAGGAAAAGTTTTGTGGACGGAACAATTGCCTCGGATGTGCTTGGGGAACCATTGTCAGTGTCTGCGGTATTCAGACCCTGCAGATGGGTGTATTTGGCGGTATTCTTGTGGGACTTGGGTGGCAGCACTCCACAACCGTTTTTACAAGATTGAACTGCCAAACGCACTGTCATTTTTGGCGGCTCCCGTTTTTGTACCGATTATTTCTACCGTTACTTATGTTGGTATCGGTATTCTGATGTACTTTATCTGGCCGGCTGTCCAGAATGGCATTTTCGCTGGGCGGTCTGGTTACAGGAACCGGTTATTTCGGAACCCTGATTTTTGGTATCATTAAGCGTGCACTGATCCCCTTTGGACTGCATCATGTGTTCTATATGCCGTTCTGGCAGACTGCGGTAGGTGGCACCATGATGGTGGATGGAAATCTGATTCAGGGCGGCCAGAACATTTTCTTTGCGCAGCTGGCTTCGTCAGATGTGACGCATTTCAGCGCGGATGCTACCCGGTATTTTTTCCGGTGAGTTTATTTTTATGATTTTGGACTTCCGGGAGCGGCGCTGGCCATGTACCGGTGCGCGAAACCGGAAAGAAAAAGGCAGCAGGAGGTCTGCTTTTAAGTGCGGCGCTGGCCTGCATGTTTACCGGAATTACAGAGCCAATTGAGTTCTCTTTCCTGTTTGTAGCACCAATGCTGTTTGCGGTTCAGGTGATCCTGGCGGAAGTGCCTATATGGTTGCGCATATTTTGAACATTGCAGTGGGTCTTACATTTTCCGGTGGTCTTCTGGATCTGGTGATTTTCGGTGTGCTGCAGGGCAATGCGAAAACCAGCTGGCTTCGCATCATTCCGGCAGGAGTTGTGTATTTCCTTCTGTATTACGTTTTGTTCAGTTTTCTGATTAAAAATTTGATTTGAAAACACCGGGACGTGAGGATGATGACGAGGAGACGAAGCTCTACGAAGGCTGATGTGAATGCCCGCAGGACTGAAGCGAAAAGGAGAAAGCTGCAGTCAGGCAGAAAACAGTAAAGACAGCCGGAGTGCAGCCATTGCAATGGGTATGGGAGGAAGAAACAATATCACTTCCGTGGACTGCTGCGCGACACGACTCCGCTGCTCTATCGCAGACTCGTCGCTGGTTGATGAAAAGCTTTTAAAGTCGACTGGCGCGGTAGGCGTGATCGTAAAAGGGCAGGGAATCCAGATTGTTACGGACCGCAGGTGACTGTGATCAAATCCGAGCTGGAAGCTTATCTGGCAGAGGAACATGAGGAGGATACCGCAGAAGCTACAGATAGTGCAGAGAATATGGGCACCAAAGTGACTGCGGAAACCGAAGCATCTGTGAATCTGGCAGAGAGCAAGAACATCGCAGAAAACATCCACAAACTTTACTCTCCGTTCGGGGCGTATTAAAGCCAATCACGGAGGCACCGGACGAGGCATTTGCCAGCAAAGCCATGGGGGACGGCTACCTGGTTATGCCGGAAGATGGAATCGTTGAGGCACCGGAAGATGGTGAAGTCATGTTTGTATTTCCGAGCAAACATGCGATTGGCCTGAAGGCGGCGGATGGGACGGAATATCTGCTCCATATCGGTGTAGATACTGTGAAACTGAATGGGAAGGCTTCACGGTATTTGTAAGTGATGGACAGAAAATTAAGAAAGGCGAAAAGCTCATGGAATTTGACCCGGCCTATATCCGGGAACACGCAGTGAGCGATGCCTGCATCGTTATTTTTACAGGACTGACAGAGGAGAAAACTTGCTTAGAAGGAAAAAGCAAGTGAAACGGCTAGAGCTGATTGGTCAGATAAGAAAGTAAGATAAAAATAAGATAAAAACTTAGGGAATATTTATCATACGAAACAAAAAACTTTCTGCATCCTAAGGTTGTCGTGTATAATAACAGGACAGGCATAAAGATGCAGGAGGTATTTTTTATGTATCGGGTAATCAAAGTATTGAACAATAACGGAATTCTGGTGCTGGATGATGCCAACGGTCAAGAGCAGATTCTTCTGGGAAACGGGGTCGGCTTCGGACATCGTATGGGAGAGCGAATGACAGAACTTCCGAAAGGCCGCCGTTATGAACTTGTGAGCGAAAAAACGCCGGTGCTGATCCGTGTAAACGGCATTGATCCGATTTATATCGAAGCAGCCGGAAAAATCATAGAGATGGCAGAAGCGGCGATGGGACCACTGCAGCATGATATTCTGATCCCAATGGCAGATCACATTGCTATGGCAGCAGCACGGGCCAGAGAGAAGAAAGAAATTCCCAATCCGTTTCAGCACGATATTGCAGCTTTATTTGGAGATGAGTATGAAGCGGCCAGAAAAGGATGCGAAATCTTAAAAAAAATGACGGGAACCATCCTTGGAGAGGATGAAGCCGGTTTCATTGCCCTGCATATCCACGCAGGACTGGCGCAGGAGAATCTGGCGGATTCCCTGGAAACAGCCCGTCTGGTAGGTGTCTGCATGACCATGATCGAGGAAGGAGCCGGAAAGAAGCTTTCCTTATGGCTCTCTCGGTTACAACCGGCTGATGAGTCATGTCCGCTATATGCTGGCCGGGCCAGAAAGGAGAACGCACGGATCTTGATCTGGAAGCATACGCAAAAGCGCAGTTCCCATTCGAATACGCGCTGGCTGAGCAGATTTTGAAAAAACTGGAACAGGAGCTGCGCATGACGTTTGCGAAAGAAGAAACCGGATTTCTTGCGATTCATATCAGGCGGGTAACTGGTGGAGAATCTGCAACATAAATGCAAAAAATATAAAATGATAAAATACAAAAACGGAAAAAGTTGCGGAAAACACTTTTCAAGTCCGTATATTTTTGCTATACTATCTCATCTTTGACAGTTGATTAGTTAAAAAGTGCCACAATCCCTGTAAATACAAGGGGTGTGGCACTTTTATCTGCATACACGAAATATAGTAATGTTTTATCTCCGCTTACTTTTTTCTGAATTCCTTTCATTTTCCGTTTTGTTATGAATTGATAGTCCGTTCTGAATCCGCAGGTTTCATGGAGATCATCAGTGATTTCCTGACGTTCATATACAGGCATGAAGCCCTGTTCTTCTACATCTGCAAATTTTATATCTTTTAAAGTGTGAAGTAATTGTTCTGTAGTATAAGTTCCTTTCAGAGAGCGGTTTAATAACCGAAAATGTAACAGAGCAAGAAAGCAGGTAAGGAAGTGAGCTTTAATCCGGTCTTCACGGTTTAAGTAAATGGGTCTGGCTTCAAAGTCTGTTTTCATAGTTCTGAAACAGTCTTCAATCTGCCATCTTCCTTCACTGACTTTTAAGATATCTGCAACGTCATCATTAAAGCAGATCGGTACATACCGCATAAAGACCGTCATACATTTCTTCTTCTGCAATCTTATCCGTATCGAGATAATAGTGGATCTTAGCTTTTTCTCCTTCGTTGGTTACAGCTACCTTATTTACAAATCTTGCAGGATCATTTGGATTTTTACGCTGTTTTTTAGAGAACCATTTGCAACCATTTTTTTCTGCCCGACAGATCTGCTCCGCACGGATGGTTTTTCTGGTAAGCAGCATATTTAGGGAGTAGGTTATGATTAATTTTTGATCCAGTTTTTTGTTGTAAATGGTTCGTCTTTATAATAAAGATGGTTCTTGTCATCATCTGTCAGTTTTGTGAGGTCAACAGGTTTATCATCTGAGAGACGTTTGAAGACAGTTTTCTTTAAAGCCCATGCCCGGTCTTCATCAGGCAGCTTTTTGATGGACTGAGTGACAATAAATGCCCTCTGTCCCATGTAATTAAGAACACGGTTATCCTCAGAAGCAAGTCCGGCGTCACTGCAATAGATAAACTTATCACAGCCGAATTGTTGGAGAATCTTTGTTTCTAAAGGTTTTAAGGATTTCTGTTCATTTTGGTTTTCAGGAAAGAGTGAGAAAGCCAAAGGTATTCCGTCACCATCTGTAAAGAGTCCCATTTGAATAATGGGATTCGGACGGTGCTCTTTGCTTTTCCGTATTTTTTATCTCCATCTTCCTGTTCGATTTCAAAGTAGTAGTTTTTGTGCAATCATAGTAAAGGATTCGATCCATTCTGTCACCGAGGAAAAAACTGTTTTTATAAACTTATGATTGAATAAAATCTATTTCAGAAGCAAGAACAGAAAGAGCTCAGTAAACATCATGAAGTTCATAAGTTGGAGTCTCAAGGAACTGTTTTGCTGCCCGGAAGGAAGAACTTTTGCTGGAAGGTTCCAGAACCCTTGTATAAATTAAATCAGATAAAATCGCATTAAGATCATACTCGAATTTATGTCGACTTTTGATTTTTCTGCAGACAGAATCAAGCTTAAGGCCATAGTAAATAGACTGAAGAAAAAGATATCCGCCAGAAAAAGTTTCTGCTTATTATAGTCCATGAGTCTGTTGGAATGAAATGGGATCATAACAGTAGCATCCTCTTTTTCACTTTTATATTTCAGTGTTTCAAGACGAGCCTGTTCATTTGCCCATTCAACAACTCCGTCACGATTCGTGTGGAGCTGCGCTGATAATTCAGCTAATGTACCTAATTTTCGGATGGTTTTGGAAGTACTTTTCCCATTAGCATTTGTATAGGACTGAGTAATGTAAAAGGACTCGGAATTTTTGATTTTGATGTTGTTATACGCACAATAGTCACCTCTGTCACTATTATACTGTATATCACTAAATATTACTATATAATAAAAATGAAAATTTGACAAAAAATAAGCCTATTTCAATTCGCTGGATGCGCGCAGATGGCAGAATACCTATGTGAAGCGGGAAAAGATTATTGCAAAAGTATTGTTCCGATACTTCCCGAAGCCGGGTATGCTCAAATAGTGTTTTAAGTGCGTTAGAAGATCGCGGAACAAGGATTCAAAAATGAGAGAGTGGATACAGAGCAGGTTTTAAAAATCTGTTTTGTATCCGCTTTTTTAGTTTGGGCAGAAAAATCAATCTTTCTCATTCGGGAAAATGGATGGTTCTTCTGTCGGATGAGAGGTGGAGAAAATGTGTCTCTTTTTGAGGGTCACAAGTTCGATCAGGATCTGCGCAATCGCGAAGAGACCGATTCTGGGGTTTGTGTCGACATTGGCGAGCTCCTGATTATGATCGTTTGAGAAGAACGCAAACGAGCTCAGAGAGACGAGAGGGCTGTCCCGTTCACAGGTGAGAAGAATCGTTTTGATGCCTCGCTCGAAGGCCGTCTCCATGATGGACTGATAGTACTGGGGATCTCCGTGCGCGCTGACAATCAATAAAACCGAATCCCGGCTCATTTGTCCGATCAGACTGCCGAGAAGGCGTTGCCATTCGATCAGAATACAGCTGTAATCAAGGCTTGAGAGCACCGCATGCAGGTAACTTGCAATCAGAGAGCTCAGATTGGAACCGCAGATGTAGATTGTGCAGTCGCTGGTCAGAAGATTGGCGACTTCCTGAAGCGCATCGAGACGAGCTGTTCGAGATTGTCACGAAAGAGCGCAAGAGAGTGTTCAATGATGTTATCGGAGAAGAGTGCAGAATTTTTCTGTTCCTTGAGCTGTTGGCGGAGCTGATATTTAAACTCATTGAAACCTTTGAATCCGAGCTTCTGGCAGAAGCGGACGATCGTTGCGCTTGAGGTATAGAGCTGATCGCTCATCTCCTCGAGGTTCATATAGAGGCACTGAGGAAAATGATTCTCAAACCAGTCGAGAATCTCGGACTCGGTCGGAGTCAGAAAGAGTGAGTGGGCCTGATCAAAGATCGGAATCATGGGAATCTCCTTTCTGTTTGTAGTCGAGATTAGGCGTTTGCGAAACGCCAAAAGCCGCATAAATACGGCTTTTTTTTCTTATTAAAAACAAAATATCTCCTCAAGGTTTATGGTAAAATAGAGTTGCCAGAAACTATTAACCAATCCACCTAAAGGAGATATGCCTACATGATAACATATAAACAGCTCACTTTGGCAGAAATTTTTGAAGACTGTCAGCATAAATTTGACAACGACAAATATCGGTTTCTTTCGCTTCTTGATGAAGCCATTAACCTTGATGAAATTGTTCCTGTTTCTTTTATTTCTCACTTCCACGCCAGTATCGGAAGACCTCGCAGGCACAAACTTTTTCGATGCTTAAGGCTCTTCTGCTCCAGCGCATTTTTTCCATCCCAACGGACACGCTTCTGATTGTGTTTTTGAAGTACTCCCAGGAACTGCGTGATTTCTGTGGCTTTGATGTTGTTCCGGATGGCTCCAAATTCACACAGGTTTAAACAGGATTTTTTATTGGACTTACAATCGATCCAGGCTCATCCAGATATCGTTGTCGGAAAAAATCGGATTCTCCTGATGAAGACAAATCGCTTGCTGACTCTAAGGCACTGCTTCCAGTTTTGATTGATTTTTTTCCAGAAGCATCCGCTTATACAGCCAAAAACTTTTTTGAGATGCTGCCTTTGACTCCATTGAAATCTACAAATCTTTTTTGAATGAAGTTGGATTTCAAAAGGCTTTTATCCCTCTGAAAACCAAGATTTCCATAGAAGGAATTGACTATACTGTCAACGAAAACGGCATTCCCTGCTGTCCTCATGATCCGTCACTTCCAATGAAACGAGAAGGAAGCAAATCCCATCTGCGAAGCAAACTCCCTACTATGAAATTTGTGTGTCCTAAGATGAAATGGGAGTACAATCCTGCTGACAAATCAAAAGCGCCGCGTATGCCATTGTGACAATCCATGTACCTTTTCTTCCTGCGGGCGAACGATCTACATTTATCCGGAAAAGAACCTTCGTGCTTATCCAGGAGTTGAACGTGGCTCACAGGAATGGGAAGATACCTACAAGATCCGTGTAAATGTAGAAAAAATCGATCAATCATTTCAAGGATAGTTTCTGCATTGCGAATCGTAAAACCCAGAATGAAAAAACACTTCACGCTGATTTGCTTTTTGCAGGAATCACCCAACTTGTTACTGTTCTCGTTGCTGATAAGATTCATCAACACCAATACATCCGAAGCCTGAAAACACTTATAGCCTAGGACTTACCACTTGTACAAAACGGATGTAGCTTATTTAAGTGCGCCTAAATATACATGATTCGCACAATTGAACTGCAAAATGTGAGGCAGTTATCTCATTCGGATAGATGTGGATAACTTTTTAATTGCAAAATTGAGTTTCGCGATCACCTATGTAGTCGAGATAGCAGTTGATGATCGCGCAGATGATGTAGAAAATTGGCAGACGCGAAGTGAACTCTGCACCGTTGTTTTCTCTCTGGTCAGTGAAAAATCGATAGTTGATGTCAGCAAAGGGAGGCGATGCTGTTGCTTGAGTACGGAGTGATTGCGAGGATCGGAATGTTGTTTGTGCTTGCAATTCGCGCAAGGCGCTCGGTCGGACCAAAATTTCCAGAGGTGCTGACGAGAATCAGCAGGGCTTTTCGGTTCACTGAGTACAGAAGATGCTCGCACATCCGCGCGGAGGCAGTTCGGTAGACATTCTGACGACCGATCGAGAAGAGCAGTTTCTCAAAGTAATCGCATGGGATCTCCGTGATTCCGGCGGGCGAAAAGATGTAGATTGGACAATCACTGTCAAAGAAGGCGAAGGTGCGCTCGAGGAGATCCTGAGAGATAAGGTGGGAGGTTCCGGAAATGTTGTTGAACATCGCGGAGATCATGACCTGACGTTCCATGGAGATCGAGGTCGGAAGTTTCTTGGACGCGGAATCGACACTTTCCTGATCCGGCTGCCCTGGATGCATTTGTGCGGAGTGCGTACTTGAACTCGGCAAAGCCTGAGAAGCCGAGCTTTCGACAGAAGCGGAGCACGGTCGCCGGGGAGTAGGAAATCACCCTCGAAAATTCGTGGATGCTCATCTCGCAGGTCTCTGAACTGTGACCGTACACATACTGAAGAATTTTCAGTTCATTTTTGCTCAGACTCTGAATAATTTGATCGTTTAACTGAAGCGGAAACATGAAATCCTCCTTTTTCAGGATACTTTTGTGCATTTTTAAAAAACGTGGGAATCTTGCATAAATTCTGTCTTTTCTGTTTTTTATTTTATGGCAAAAACATCCTATTTGTCAATGAAAAAAATTACTATAAGAGTAATAAATAATAAAATATGAGACTTGAATCAGAACAAACAGAAACTATTTACATCTTATTGAGAAACGAGTATGATGATGTCAACAGAAACGAAGAAGGTATCTCAAGAGAGAGAAAGGAGTAGCAATGAAGAGTTATAATGTATGTATCGTAGGTGGAGGAAGCACTTATACACTGGGATTCTTAAAGTCCTTCGTAAGACTGAGAGGAATTCCCGTTAAAGAAACTGGTTCTGTTTGATATCGATGCAGAGCGTCAGGAGCCGATCGGAAAGTATGGTGAGATTCTGTTCAGAGAGCGTTTCCCGGAGCTTGACTTCTCCTACACGACCGACATCAAGGAAGCATACGAGGGAATGGATTTCGTATTCATGCAGATGAGAGCTGGCGGTCTTCCGATGCGTGCAAAAGATGAGCACATTCCGCTGTCCATGGGAATGATCGGACAGGAGACCTGTGGTGCCGGTGGAATGGCTTACGGCCTGCGTTCCTGCGTAGACATGATCAAGGCTGTTCATGACATTCGTAACTATGCTCCGGATGCATGGATCTTAAACTACTCCAACCCGGCAGCTATCGTAGCAGAGGCACTGCGCAGAGAGTTCCCGGATGATAAGAGAATCTTAAACATCTGCGATCAGCCGGAGAACGTAGTACGTTCCTGCAGCCGTCTGCTTGGATGCAACTGGGAGGATCTTGATCCGGTATACTTCGGTCTGAATCACTATGGTTGGTTCACCCACATCTATGATGCACATACCGGTGAGGACCTGCTTCCGAAAATCCGTGAGACGATCGCAAAAAAGAACGGCTTCCTTCCGCAGGATGCAGAGCAGAGAGATCAGTCCTGGCTGGCTACTTATGGAATGGTACAGACCATCATGTCTGACTTCCCGGATTACCTGCCGAACACCTATGACCAGTACTATCTGTATCCGGATTACAAGGTACAGCACCTTAATCCGAACTTCACCAGAGCAGATGAGGTTATGGCTGGACGTGAGAAGAGAGTCTTCAGCGAGTGTGCAGAAGTTATCAAGGAAGGTAAGTTAGGAGATCGTTTCCACGCTATCTCCGATGCACATGCAGAGATGATGATCAAGGTTGCAGAGGCAATCGCATACAACAAGAACAGCCGTCACATCCTGATCGTTGAGAACAACGGTGCAATCGCAAACATGCAGGACGATGCAATGGTTGAGGTTGTTTGTGAGCTGGGTATCAACGGACCGCGCCCGATGAGAGTCGGCAACATCCCGCAGTTCTATCTTGGTCTTCTTGTAAACCAGGTATCCAGCGAAAAGCTGATCGTAGATGCTTACTATGAGCACTCCTATGAGAAGGCTCTTCAGGCATTCACCCTGAACCGTCTGGTCGGCGATGCAAAGAAGGCTAGAAAGGTTCTGGATGCCCTGATTGAGGCAAACAAGGGAATGTGGCCGGAGTTAAAGTAATTGTTAAGTGCTTTGTAAGTTGCTCTTTTGAGTAAATATATGAGAAACATATGACATCATGGGGGCATCAGAGCAGACATCATTGAAGAGACCGAAGAAGCTGTAGGGACACAGAAATCTGGGAGAAAAGAGGGCTGTGTACACAACGTATAGAATATTAAATAATTATTAAGGCAAATGTAACACAACAGAGGGAAGCAGAAAATATGTGAAAGGCGCCACAGTTTGGGAGCTGTGGCGTGGGAGGTTTAGTATGAACAAGAGCAAAGTCATGAACTTCTTCTCAGACCTTGGCCGAAGCCTGCTGATGCCGATTGCGGCATTGGCGGCTTGTGGTATTGTTCTGGGATTCAGTGCTGCACTGTTAAAGGCACAGGTACAGGCTGCTGTACCGGTATTGTCGGTAGGAATTCTTCACTTCATCATCACGACAATCAACAAGGTATCCGGCATTGTATTCACCCTGATCCCGGTTCTGTTTGCAATCTCGATTGCATTCGGACTTGCTAAGGAAGAGAAGGAAATTGCGGCGTTTGCGGGTTTCATCGGATATTATACATTCCTGGTGGCATCCGCCTGTATGATTAATTCTGGTTTTATGGATTTCAGTGCACTGAAAATATCCACGATTCTTGGCGTTGAGACGATGGATATGGGTGCAGTTGCCGGTATGATCGCTGGTATCGTGACGGCAGCACTTCACAACAAGTATCACAAAGTAACATTCCCGGTAGCTGTATCGTTCTACGGTGGAAAACGTTTTGTGGCACTCGTTGTAATTCTGGCTATGACAGCTGTTGGACTTATTGCTCCGCTTGTATGGGCTCCGGTTTCCATGGGAATCGATGCACTCGGCGGTCTGATTTCCGCTGCAGGTCTGGCAGGAATATTCTGTTATGGATTCTTAGAGCGTCTGCTGATCCCGACCGGTCTGCATCACGTTCTGAATGGTATCTTCCGTACCACTGCAATCGGTGGTGTGTTCCAGGGTGTTGAGGGATGCTTAAATATTTTCCTTCAGTTCGTAGATAAGGTAGATCTGTCTGAGCTTCAGCCGTTCACCGTATTCCTTGGACAGGGCAAGATGCCGATGATGATGTTTGGTCTTCCGGGTGCAGCACTTGCAATCTATCGCACCGCACCGGCAGAGAAGAAGGCACGCGTAAAGGCGCTGATGATCGCAGGCGTTGCAGCCAGCGTAGTATCCGGAATCACCGAGCCGATGGAGTTCTCCTTCATGTTCGTAGCACCGGCACTGTTCGTCTTCCATGCAATCATGGGTGGTATTTCCTTCATGCTGATGGCAGCATTCAAGGTTATCGTTGGTAACACCGGTGGTGGTCTGATCGATTTCTTCATCTGGGGTGTTTTCCAGCCGGGTTCTCACTGGTACTGGATCGTGATTGTAGGACCGTTCTTCTTCATCATTTACTACCTGGTATTCAAGACTTATCTGACCAAGAAGAATCTGTCTATCGATGTTGCAGATGAGGATTCCGAGGAAGAGACCGAGACTGCTGGCACTGCATCGATTGGCAACAAACAGCTTGCACAGGCACTTGAGATCATCGAGGGTCTTGGTGGCAAGGACAACATCAAGGTAGTTAACAACTGCCTGACCAGACTGAGTAGACGTAAAGGATATGTCCGCAGTCGATGAGCCGAGACTGAAGAAAACTGGTGCAATGGGCTTCGTTCACTCAAGCGATGTTCACATTCAGGTTATTTACGGACCGAAGGTTGAAATCGCTGCAAATGTGCGTGAGGCATTGAAGAAAGAGACAAAATCTGCACCGAAGCAGGCAGAGTTTTCTGCACCGATCACAGGAAATGTGATTCCGATGGAGCAGGTTCGGACCCGGCATTCTCTCAGAAGATGATGGGTGATGGATTTGCAATTGAGCCGACAGAGGGCGTTGTTCAGTCTCCGGTAGACGGAATTGTAGAAGTAGTATTCCCCGACCGGACATGCCGTTGGACTTCGTTCTGATGATGGTTCTGAGATTCTGATTCATCTTGGAATCGACACAGTAGAGCTGAACGGAAAAGGATTTGAGGTTTCTGTAAAGCAGGGCGACCGTGTAAAGAGTGGAGATGTTCTTGTAAAAGTAGATCTCGACTATGTGAAGAGTGCAGGTAAGAAGACCGTATCTCCGGTGATTTTCACAAGCGGAGAGAAGATTACACTTCTGAAGAAGGGCATGGTATCAAGGGAGAAAAATCCGTGATCCGAATTGAGAAGGCGTAAATTAAGTACTAAAGGTTAATGACAGTTTGAGGGTTGTATAATTTGAATTAGAAAGTGCCACAGAATGGTAAAGGAAATCCAGAAGTTCTGTGGCACTTTTTTGTATAATAGGAAATTGCGTCCTATTATACAAAAATGCTCCCGAGGATGCTTATTATAAGGCAGGATTTCGCTTTTAAGATAAAAAGTTCCCCGTTTTGCCAAAGGGGATTCATCTGGCAGAACAGGGGAATTCCTCATATTGAATAAAAAGTTACTGTTTTTTCTGCATAAGCAATCAAAAAGGACACCTTTTATTGTATAATTATGTTACCCACAAAACAACACGAAAGAAGGTGTCCTTAATGAAAAATTAGCATTAAAGAAGCTGCTAACTTATATGAAAAGTGTATATAAAATCCCGGAGAAAATCAAGGGGTTATCGGACAAAAGAAAAAAAGAAGATCGATCCCATTGTTTAATATCGTCATGCCGGCACTGCTCTTTCTGATGCTGCAGTATGAGAGTTTTCACACAGTTTTTCTGCGCCTGAAAGTATGGGAAAACGATTGAAAAACTGCATACATGGAAAGATACCTAAAATTGATGCAGTCCGTGACCTTCTTACCCAGATAGATCCAGATGAGATCCGTGAGATCCACGACCAGACGATCGATATCATAAAAAGCAACCGTGTATTTCGGGAAGGGACTATAGGTGGATATGTTGTAGCCGGTATCGATGGAGTGGAATTGTTCAACAGCACAAAAAGTCCTGTTCGGACTGCCTTAGCCGGAAAAACCGTGCAGGTGAAACAGAATATTTCCACCGGAGCGTGGTCTGTATGACAGTAGGAAAAACGCCACATGTAATCCCTGGGCCAGGAAATGTTAAAACCGAGGGACGGAGCGGAAAAAGATGAAGGCGAACTGACAGGAGGGAAAAAGCTGATCAGACGTCTGAAGGAAAGACACGGACATTTCGCAGATGTGATCGTAGCAGATGCGCTGTATCTGAATGCCCCATTTATCAATACGATAAAGAGTGTGGACTGGATGCGGCATCCGACTAAAAGATGAACGAAGGGAACTGTTTCAGGATGCGGAAAGCCTGTTTAAGCAGGATGAGGGGAGATAATAGTCCCCATAAGCTTCGTGTGATCCGATATCATGAAAGCTGGAAAGAAAACGAACGCCGGATGTGGCTGGTAACGACTCTGGATCAAGGGGAACCTCGGGTTTTATGGGAGATGATGAACCGAAGATGGGATATAGAAGAGAATGGATTCCACCAGTTGAAAACGTATTATCACGCAAAACATTGCTATTGCCATGCAGCAACAGAAGTAATATTTGATCTGATGATCATCGGCTTCAACATGAGAGAATTATACCTGTATCGCCGTATTCAAGGATTTAAAGAAAGTGGAATCAGCCGAAAAAGTGTGAACCGGAAGTTATGTGATGAGCTATTGTTGGAAAAAGTAAAAAAGTATCTTGTATGAAAAGGGCGGATAGTCTGTCAGTGGGAAAATAAAAACAGGCGCTTTGAAATGAGCTAAATTTAACTAAGGGGGATTTTGTGCGCATTCAGCTATTCAGGAAGCAAAAGAGAAAAATAAGCGTGAGAGGGCACTATTTATAAATATACAGTGCTAAAAGCGAAATCCCTGAAAAACCAATGTAAATATTGACAATTTCAAGTAAATATCGTAATATAATATATGAAGGGATACCTTCTGAGACGCACACTCATCAAATGCATTCATACCTTTGAAGCAGAACCCGTGGTGGAATGCGGTGACTGTGGAGGTTCGAGAAAGGTGGCAACTTACCATAATCCATCTAGCCTCGCAAGAAGCGAAAGAAAGTTGTTTTACAGAAGAAAATGGAGCCTTGCAGATGTATCTGTAAGGCTTTTTTGTCGTTGTAGGAGCTGTATGGATATCATTTACGAATGTGCAAATAATTTCAAAAAATTAGAAAATACAAAATACCATTTTGTGTTTGTCCAAAATCGAAAAAACATGATATCACTCTTAACTTTTGCCTTGCAGACTTTAGACATGCAGCTGGCCTTCATCACATAACGGATATCGTAATTGAAAATAACCTCATAAAGACGATGGACGCTATTTTACGAAGTGATTTTCCAGAAATCACAGATACAAAATTAAATGAAAGTAGAAAATATAAAGAAATTTCTCCCACTTCCGGAAGTGTCCGTGAAAGAGTGTCCGACATGCGTTTTATTGAGCAATGCTTAGACACTAGTAATTTTATGAGAATTTTCAAATTACAGCCTTATGGAAGCCAGATACGGGCAGATTACTTCATTGAAGCTTATTGTAATGAGATAAAGGCAAACGTATACGTATTTCTTCGCAAGAGAGAAGAATCCGACAATTATGTTGTTGTTTCTTATTTCCGCAAAAAAAACCGTAGTTAGTGGAATATCAACATACTGGCTCCTAAAGGAAAAAATATCCGATGATATCGTGAATGAACTATTAGAAGTTCTTCATACAAATAAAATCCATGTACTATTTTCGAAAGCCAAGAGTAAAACTCTTGGCTTTTATCTCTCCAATTTATGCCAATTATGCCAACAGTTCCATTACTTCTTCGGCCAATTCGGATAACGTTTTATAAAAAATCTTGTGTTGCCTTCTGATCTGTGAAAAATCCTGCATTTAAGAGTTGTCTCATTTCTTCGTCCGACGTATGTAAATGGTACTTAAAAATAGTTATACTTTTTCCCAATCTCTAATCCCGATTGACCTATTATTTTTGCTATTATTATAGATTAGATATACAATTGAACATATTATAAAAAAAATTAACATTCCAAACCTCCTATTCAGTACCACTAAACAGTGCTTTCGCTAATTACTTATGATTATGTTTTTTTTTTTCTTGCCACAGAAGCTCATACTCTTTTCATCTTTCGTTTTGTTTCCTCATTCTGCTTTTTGTTTTTAAAATACCACGGCAAAACAATCGTGAAAAAACCACCTACTAACCATCCAAAATCATCTGCCCGCATACCCAATCCCCTTTTAACAAAAATATTCTATACAAATTGTACCAAGTCGCTAGCGCGACGGCTAGCCATAAGTACAATAAAGTCACTACTTTTTTATATAAAAAAATAGCAGTTTTTAAATATATGTAGTATTGTTGAATTACCCCTAACGCAACCATACACATATACAAAAAACTGCTATGATTACTTTAACACGGATTTTCAAACTCAACAACTACATTTAAAAAAACCTGTCGTCCGCCCCCTGGGAAATAATATTTTTTTCTTTCACATTTATTTACTGGAGGTTTATTATGGACGCATCTGCGTCAGTTTATCTACTGGATAAAAAGAAGAAAGACAGCTCTCTGACCGCACGATCAATGCCTGCATTTCCCAGCTTCGCTTTTTTCACCTTATACGTTCTCCATAAACCATGGGATCCCTCACAACTTCCTATTAACAGCGAAAGATCACATCCTTTGTACCAGAAAAAAAGAATACTTCTCCCATACAGATATCGGCTGTCAGTCCGCGTCTTGGTACAATTCTGAAGAATCACATTCAGATAACTCTGTTATATTTCAGAGCTGCTCTTTTGTTTGCTCTGAATATGATACTTCACTAATGAATTTTACCATAGCTTGATTGTTTTAGAAAGCGGGGATAGACGTTTTGCAAAAAAAATATCGGGACAGGAGGGGACTTACTGTATTGTCTGAAAGAGAATCTTTGCACAAAGTTATGGAAAAGACAGGTTTGACGGGAAGAAATCTGATATACTGAAAATACAAGGAAGACAGAGTGGTAAAAAATCAGATTATTTTTTGAAATGAAAAAGATTCCGGGAGAACATTAGACATGGAAGGAGGAAAATTATGAGGAAGTATTGGCGTGGTATTGCAATTGCTGGAGTAGTGGCAGTCATTTCAGGGTGTGGAGCCGCAAGCGGTTCTAAAAACAGCATCAATAACGGGTATATCATGGAGACAGCAGCCGCTGCCATGGATGTGGAGAAGGAGAAAGGGGAGATGTCCGGGGAAGGGGCATCAGCTTTGTGGATACAGCAGCGGGCACAGCATCAGGAACAGAGAATATGGCAACAGTAGAAACAGGCCGAAAGTCGATCAGAACTGCCAGCATGGACGTTGAGACTGAGCAGTTTGAGCAGTTGATGACAGCTTTGAAAACACAGATCAGGCAGTTCGGCGGATATATTGAAAATGAAAATGTTTCTGGCAATCAATTAGACTGGCAGGGCAATCCTATGATGCGCTGGGCTGATCTGACCGTACGTGTGCCCAAGGACCGGTTGGATGAATTTTAAATGGTGTGGAGTCAGCAGGAAACGTAGTTAGAAGGTCAGAAAGCACCAAGGATGTGACACTGCAGTACAGTGACATCGAGAGCCATAAAAAGACCTTGAAAATCGAGCAGGATCGTTTGTGGGCACTGCTTGAAAAGGCAGATTCCATGGATAGCATCATTGCATTAGAAGAACGGCTGTCGGATATTCGTTATGAACTGGAATCTTACGAATCCCAGCTTCGTCTCTATGACAACCAGATTGAGTACAGCAAGGTGACATTAAATATTAACGAAGTGAAGCGGTATACCGAGGTTGTTCCGGAATCTGCTGGAGAGCAGATCTTAAAAGGACTGTCAGATAATGGAAGACGGCTGGCAGAAGGAGTGAAAAAACTTTGGAATCTGTGTGATCATTACCAGCCCGTTCTGGATAACAGCAGCAGTGATCGGAGCAGCGATCGGGTGCCTGGTGTGGAAGCTCAGGAAAACTTTCAGGAAACGGAAATCTGAAAAATAAGAATCGGCAGAAAGGCAGATACAGAGGTATCTCAGGTTAAAACGCAGAATCATGATCATATGCAGGGAGGGAGAAAAAGATAACCCGGCACCGGATCAGCGGAAACAGTAGTTAAAGAAATGATTATGTAGATACTTAAATTCCAGGAGACAGAACACTATGGGGAAAATCACTTACAAGAAAAATCATTGAAGCTCACTGTGTATCTGGAAGCATGAAAGCCGGAGAAGAAGTTTTTATAAAAAGTAGATCAGACACTGACACATGATATTAACGCAGTTATGACATATCTGGCATTTGAAGCCATTGGCCTGGACCGCATCCGCACAGAATGCAGTGTAAGCTATCTGGATCATAATCTTCTTTATGTAGATCATAAGACCCGGATGACCATATTTACTTACAGTCTGCAGCTGAGCATTTCGGTGTTCATGTTTCCAGACCTGGAAACGGTATCTGTCATGCAGTCCAGGTATCACGCTTCGGCGCTCCTGGAAAGGTAAGCATGGGAGGTGACAGCCATACACCTCACGGCGGTTCTATTGGTATGCTGTGTATCGGTGTAGGAGGTATGGATGTTGCTACTGCCATGACCGGCGTTCCTATGCGTCTGAAAATGCCGAGAGTGATCAAAGTTAACCTGACCGGCGCTTTAAAGCCAGGTGTCAACGCAAAAGAGGTAATTTTAGAGATGCTTCGCCGCGTGACCATCAAGGGCGGTCTGGGAAATGTATACGAATATGCAGGTCCTGGTGCAGCAACTCTGGAAGTACCTCAGAGAGCGACTATTACAAATATGGGAGCAGAATTGGGTGCAACCACTTCCATTTTCCCGGCAGATGCACAGGTACGTAAATTCATGAAGTCCCAGAAAAGAGAAGATGAGTACAGAGAGCTGTTTGCGGATGAGGACGCAGAATATGACGAAGTGATCGACCTGGATCTTAGTTCCTTACAGCCATTAGTGGCATGTCCTCATCAGCCGGACAATGTAAAACCACTGTCCGAGGTAGAAAAACTTCCTGTTCAGCAGGTATTTATCGGCAGCTGTACTAATGCAAGCTATGCAGATATTGCAAAGGCAGCCCTGGTATTTAAAGGACATAAGGTAAATGATAATGTAAGCTGTACCTGTGCCATTGCCTCCAGACAGACCTATAAGGCACTGATGGAAGACGGCTATCTGGGAATGCTTATGGATGCAGGTGTGCGTATATTGAGATTGCCTGTGGACCATGCTGCGCCATTGGCCAGACACCGGCTACAGAAGGAATTGCAGTGCGTACTTCTAACCGTAATTTTAAGGGTCGTGCAGGAAATCCAAATGCCAAGATCTATCTGGTAAGCCCGAAAGCGCAGCCGCCACTGCTATTATGGGTACTTTTGCATCAGCAGCAGATATTTTAGGAGATCAGATCGATATTCTGGCAGAAGTTCATGAAAAGAAGAGTATGAGATCAATGACAACCTGATTATCAAACCTCTTCCAGAAGAGGAAGCAAAGAAGGTAGAAATTGTCCGTGGACCAAACATCAAGTTCCTGCCGGTTCCGGAAGTACCGGTTCAGCACTTAAAAGTGCCGGTAAGCTTAAAAAGGCGGCGACAACATTTCCACTGACGATATAACACCGGCCAGCGCGGAATTTTCCAGCATGCGTTCCAATATCCCGCTGATGTCCAAATACTGCTACTACAGATATGATCCTGAGTTTTCTGAAAGAGCAAGAGAAATGGGATCCAGTATCATTATCGGTGGTGAAAACTATGGCCAGGGCTCTTCAAGAGAGCATGCAGCCATTAATCCAATGTACCTGGGTGTAAAATGTGTGATCGCAAAAAGCATTGCCCGTATCCACAAAGGGAAATCTGGTAAACCACGGCATCGTGCCAATGCTTTTTGAGGATCCGGCAGATTATGAAAAAGTTGATCTGAGAGATGAACTGGAGATTGAAAATTTCCTGGACCAGATCCCAACAAGGAGAGTAGTAGTTAAAGATGTGACAAAAAGGCTTTATTTTTAAGACAAAGCTAGACCTGACAGATAATGAACTGGAAGTAGTGCTCTGCGGAGGCCAGTTGCGGTATCTGAAGAAGGAACTGGCAAAGCAGGGGAATATTTGATAAATGCTTATCAATGAGGTATGATAATAGTAATTTAGATACAAATGTATCAATGCCCTTTATTTTATCGTGTCGCATTAAGTACATCAAAAGAAATGGATATCACACTGTCTAATGTGTGGATATTAGCCTATTCGCTTAGAGACGAAGGTAGCAATGGCAAATTTGATATTTAGTGGATTGATCCTCTTAGCCATGGTGATCCTGAAAAGAAAAGTAAAATGATCAGGGGAGAACCGGCAGCTGCGGCGGCTGGTTCTCTTTTTTAGATAGATGTACTCCAGAAATCTTCCTGCACTTATCTTTGCAGCCGGTTTTCCGGAAATTTCCGGTCATTGGGCTGGTTTAATCATTTTAAAAGCGCCGATATTAAATGCTGCATGGAGGTTACGGCCATGATACCTGCTGCAAGTGCCACAGCAAGTCCGACAGCAGCCTGGGCTTTTAAGAAAAATTGCGGCATATCATGCCGGAGAGCGGCATCCATTGCATAGTATAGTGATCCGCCGGGGATCAGTGGGATAACTGTGGGCATTAAAATAACGGTGGAAGGTGTTTTTAATATTCTTGCCCATATTTCTGAATAAATTGTGATCAGGATCGCCACAAAGAAAAAAACCTAAAAATTCATTATTTATAAAGTGAAGGAATATCAGATACGCAGCCCAGAAAACAGCACCTCCAATTGCCGGGATCCAGATCCGCAGTCCTCTGATGTTATAGATGATAGAAAATCCCAGAGAACCGAAAAATGCTGAAATGACAGAGATAAGATCCTGATTCATAAGATGCCTCAAGCAGTATTTTTGAAAAAAATAAATCCGGCGGCGATGCAGATAGCAGTGATGATCGCTTCTGAAAAAGTGTAAAAAGTCCGCTGATCATATCGCCACTGATGAAATCACGGAAAGAGTTTGTCATCAGGACACCGGGAATTAAAAGCATGATATTTCCAATCATGATCATTTCTACATGATGTCCGAGACCGATATAGTGAGTAAGGATACATACCATACCGGAGATCATGGAACACAGGATATTAGAAAAAATGGCTTTCATTTTTATTGCGGTAAATGCGTACAATGTTATCCGGATCAATGCCCCCACAAACATGGCAGAAAAACCATCCAGTAGATTTCCGCCAAAGAAGATCGCAAATGCACCGGCTGTCATTGCGTAAATAAGGCATTGGACCACAGGAGGATAGACCGGTCCGTTTAATATAAGTGCATATTCCCGGTTGATCTTTTCTAACGGTGGTTTTGTTGAACATATTAGCCGGGAAAGATTGTTTAACCGGTCCAGCTTCCACATATCTGTTCCATAGCTTAATATCCGCCGGGTCTGGGTGATCCATTTATGGTCTTTTGTTTCTAACGTTACAATGATGCAGGATGCAATGGAAAAATATATGGCTTTGTCTGATACCGTAAGCTGCACAGATCCTTCGTATCGTATCTTCTACACGGCTGATCTCTGCACCACTCATTAAAAGTTGTTCTCCAATATTAATGGCGCAGGTCAATACTTCTTCTCCTGTCAGCTGATCAATAACGGCGTGTCCGTCATTTTCTTGTTTTATCTGCATTTTGCTTCCCTTTTAATAAATATTTTCAGGAATGCTTTGTTTGGCAATAAATCTACGTTTATTATACGGAGCAAGTGATTTTTTACAAGTACCTGTCAGATACAGAACCATTGAACATTTTTCATCAAATGTTGAATGGAATTGCCGGATTTGGATAGGAAGAGGCATAGCTTATAATATGTTTCTGGAAAATTTCTGCAGCAGGAGAAGGTGTTGTATTCTTCTTTTTTGCAGCAAAGCAATATGGCGGAATTGCTGTGGATGGAAGGAATAAACATTTACAGGGAAGTTGTCCCTTTTAATATCAGGCGCCCTAAAATACAAAAGCCTAAGCCAGCAGACGCCATTGCAACCAGTCCTGCATCGTCAGTGGCTGTAATGGTGGGAATTTGCATTTAAGTGAAGTTTTTCAAGAACACTGCGGGATTCTACACCATAGTCCTGATCACTGATGATGAAAGCAGAATTTTGCAGTTCTTCCGCAGTGATGATCCCAGGAGTGGCTGTATGAAAGTTGGAATTTGCAACACAAACCATTTCATCTTCATAGATGACGGTAGAGCTGATGACAGAGGAGTTGATGGTATCACAAGAGTAGTAAGAACTAATACCAATATCGATTTCATTTTGCTCCAGTTTTTTTACAATCTGCGCATTATTGATACCTGCAAATATATGAATCTGTATGTCAGGATAATGATGACGGAAATTATTCACAAGTTCAGGTATCCAGTTAATGCAGATGCTGGAGCAGGTTCCAAGGCGGACATTGCCAGAAGCCAGTCCATTGATCGCTGCGATTTTTTTCATTGAAATGCTGGTGGCTTTGTATAACAGCGTATGCAAGGGGAAGAAGGTTAGTTCCGTTGTCTGTAAGTTCGATTCCGTGTGTATTTTTTATAAATAATGGAAAGCCGATTTCTCGTTCTATGCGGGAAATGGCATGGCTGATAGCAGACCTTGTCAGGTAGAGTTTATCAGAAGCAAGGCTCATATTTTTCAGTTCGGAAACAGTTGTAAAAATAATATAATCTGATAATGTCATAGTGATTCCCCTCCTTGTTAGAAATTATAATTTCTGTACAAACAAATGTAAATAAGGATGGTGAATTTTGTTCAACTTAATATGAATACATAGCAATTCCATTCAAAATAAGACTATGTTACAGTTAAGAAGTCGATAGAAAAACGAAAAAGGTATACTTGCTCGAAAAGGTATTTCTAATAAACGGAGGGGAGACAAAATGAAGCCAACAAGTAGTTTTTAAATCTGCCGCAGTCAGGAATCAGAAGAATGTATGATCTGGCAAAAAATAAAAAAGATACTGTAAGTTTTGTTCTTGGTGAGCCAGATTTTGTGACACCAAAGCACATTATTGAAGCCGCAAAAAAAAGTTAGATGAAGGGTGTACCCATTATACGGATAATGCAGGCATTTTACCGCTGCGTCAGGAAATTTCAGAGCTTTAAAACAGTATGACAAAGTAGATTACGATCCAGAAGGTGAGATTGTAGTAACAGTAGGCGGAATGATGGGAATGTATATGGCGATCCTTGCTCTTGTTAATCCTGGGGATGAGATCCTGATTGCAGATCCGTCTTATACCAATTATGTAGGTGAGATTGTGATGAACCGTGCAGTTGCAGTACCTGTACCTGTGTATGAAAAGGATAATTTTAACTTTACTTATGAAAATCTTAAAAGTAGAGTGACAGATAAAACCAAAGCCATTATCCTTAATTCTCCTGCAATCCTACGGGGGCGTTGCAACAAGGGAAACCATGGAGACCGTTGCAAAAGTAGCTTTAGAATATGATCTTTATGTGATCTATGATGCTGTATATAAACATCTTATCTATAATGATACAGATTATATTAATATTGCAGTTTTAGATGGAATGAGAGAACGCACTATTTATGTGGATTCTTTTTTCTAAAACATATGCCATGACAGGCTGGCGTCTTGGATATATGGCGGGACCAAGAAATATCCTTTCCAGACTGCCAAAGTTGCAGGAAAATATGCCTTCCTGTCTTCCTGAGTTTGTACAGTATGCAGGAATTGAAGCATTAAAAATGGCGATGAAGATATTGCAATGATGAACAGACAGTATGCAGAAAGAAGAAAACTTGTTCTGGAGCGGATCAATGGCATCAAAGGTTTATCCTGTACACCGCCAAACGGAGCCTTTTATGCATTTGTAAATATTAAAGAAACAGGGATGACTTCTGTGGAATTTTGCGAGAAACTTCTGGAGAAAGAAGGCGTCGTAACAGCTCCCGGATCAGCATTTGGAGAACAGGGCGAAGGATATGTGCGTCTTTCCTATGCAACATCCATGGAGCAGATTAACCGGGGGATGGACCGGATCCAGCGGTTTATGGAAAGTATTATGTAAATATACAGGTAAATGCCTGAATTTCACCAGACCGCCTGATCGTTATGGGAGAGTCTGCCGGTAGTGCTTATCCTTATAGGTTTTCTCTTCCGGTGGTCTTATATCTGATACCCATGATCTGTTTCACGGTAGCATGTGATTTTGTACAAATAATGCTTTTGGCAAATAATTATAAGGTCCTGAATGTGGATAGTGCTTATCGCATAGGCGGTGGTCTGATCACACGGGGATGACTTATCGCAGCTGTCAGCTGGGATGACGTCGTTTTCCTTTTGGTATATTAGGACATTATAATAAATGGTTCATAAAGAGAAAATGCCAGAAAAATTTTGTTTGACTTTTTAGATAACAGGGAATATAATGGTAACGAACGAGTAGCAAATAAGCGTAAATCCAGTTTACATGCTACTCGTTTTTCATTTGTTAAAACATAATATTTGTCATGAAAAAAGTGTGTAGCCTGTTAGCGTAAGTCCAACTTATGTGACAGGGTGCGCACTTTTTTGTGCAGAAAAGAGAGGAGTAAAGACAAGATGGCAGAAAGTAACAAGATGAAGGATATGCCGGTAAATAAGCTGATGATCCAGATGGGAATCCCCATGATTTTATCTATGGCATTACAGGCAGTTTACAACATTGTAGACAGTGCATTTGTAGGAAATATGAAAGTCGGCAGTGAAGCAGCATTAAATGCCCTGACACTGGTATTTCCGGTGCAGATGCTTATGGTGGCAGTGGGGATCGGAACAGGTGTAGGAACAAATGCGCTTCTTGCAAGGACACTGGGACAGGGGAAACAGTAAAAAGCCGCAAAGGTAGCAGGAAACAGCCTGTTTCTTGGTGTGATCATTTATGTGGTATGTTTATTGTTTGGTATTTTGGCGTGAAGCATATATCGCTTCACAGACTGTAGATGCCAAAGTGCTTGAGATGGGGAGTCAGTTATCTGAGAATATGCTGTGTGATTTCTTTTGGTATTATTTTCTTTTCTTTATTTGAAAAATTATTACAGGCAACAGGCCGTTCTCTTTATTCAACGATCGGACAGGTAGTTGGTGCGGTTGTAAATATTATCCTTGATCCGATTATGATTTATGGCATCGGATCTTGTCCTGAAATGGGAGTGAAAGGTGCAGCCTACGCAACTGTAATTGGTCAGGTTAGCATCAGCAGTATTGCTGCTTATTTTTCATATAAAACTGAATAGGGAATTTGGGCATGGGGCGAAATACATGAAGCCGGATGCCGGCATTATAAAAGAAATCTATGCAATCGGACTTCCGGCAATTATTGCGCAGGCTTTGATGTCCATTATGG
>VOFG01001197.1_pt1 | contig 83091 bp, 101 predicted proteins | sample 5384171 | NCBI WGS metagenome assembly VOFG01 (sample SAMN12384726, study PRJNA508395) | human gut metagenome | isolation source: healthy gut F | host: Homo sapiens
TCCTTGTTTCATCACTTTTGTTTTTTTGAGGTTTACATTCAATTGTTTCGTCAAAACCAGATGGCATGAAGAGGTGAGACGAAGTGTTAAATTCGGTGGCTTTTTGAGCGGCTTGTGGAAAAGCCATAGAAAAGCCATAAAATCCCATTTTCCCAGGTTCGAATTGCCTTTGGTATCCCAGGGTCGATTTAGCTTTTTGTCCGTTTACTGTCCATTTCTGTCCAGTAAGTTCAGCGGAGAGAGAGGGATTCGAACCCCGGAGGTTTGACCCTCAACGGTTTTCAAGACCGCCGCAATCGACCCAGAAAAAAATGAAACGGAAAAGGTGTCATCAGCGCAGGGGGAAGTGATTGTTTTGAATAAAGCGGACTTCCTGTCGAAAGTATATAATTACGAAAAGAATCAGACTCAATGGGTGTACGAAGGAAACAAACCTGCTATTATTGATTTTTATGCAGATTGGTGCGGTCCTTGCAAGAAAGTATCTCCGATCCTGAAAGAACTGGCTGCACAGTATAAGGACGATATCGTTATTTATAAGATAAATGTAGATAATGAAAAAGAGCTGGCTTCGGCATTTGGTATACAGAGTATCCCGACGTTGCTGTTCATCCCCAAGACAGGTAAACCACAGATTGCCCAAGGGGCTTTATCAAAAGAACAGTTTGTAGAACAGATAGATAATTTCTTGCTGAAAAAATAAGATCTTTATATATTTCTGTTGGAAATGTTGTCATTTGGAGCGCCAGATTCTCGTCTAGGATCGGGCGTTTTTAACTTCTGCGAGTGTTCGAGAGGAGATAAAGGGATAAAAAAAGAGGATATCTGCAAAGATATCCTCTTTTTATTTTGGCAAAAGCTCGAATTATTCAGCGCTTTCTGCTGCAGGAGCTTCTTCTGCCGGAGCGGCAGCAGCTGCTTCTTCAGCTTGCTTAGCAGCTTCAGCGGCTGCCAATTCTGCTTTCTTTTTAGCTACGATTTCTGCTTTTGCCTTATTAGCTTCTTTTTCAGCTTCCAGACGAGCAATGGCGGCAGCTTTTTGCAGCTTCGCTATCTTTGTCCTTTACTGCTTGAACAGAAGCCTGTTTGTTTTTTCAACCAAGCCTGAAACTTAGTTTCAGCAGTAGCTTCGTCGAATGCACCCTTCTTAACACCTTCCAATAAATGCTTTTTCAAGCAAACGCCTTCGCGAGAAAGGATGTTACGAGTTGTATCTGTAGGTTGTGCGCCTACTTGTAACCAATACAAAGCTCTTTCGAAGTTCAAATCTACTGTAGCAGGATTAGTGTTCGGATTATAGAACCTATCCTTTCAATAAATCTTCCATCACGTGGAGCCCTGCTGTCTGCGACTACGATCTGATAAAAAGCGTAGCTTTTGCGACCGTGTCTTTGCAATCTAATTTTTGTTGCCATGTTTGAATAATTAATTTAAGCTGTTTGTATTAGCGGGTGCAAAGATAGGAATTTTCATAAACAAAACAAATATATTGTAGAAGAAAATAATTGATTATCTTTGTCGGCGTGTGAAATTCTCAATTATCAAATAATAAACGGATACATTTATGAAGACGGATACGTTGAAGAAAATGCTATTGATGCTGTTGTGTGTTGTTTCGGTAAATATGACTGCTTTAGGGAAAGAACTGGTTTCGGATGTGTTGCCGATTGCCGATCCTTATATCCTGTTTTACAATGATACCTATTATGCCTATGGAACATCCCGTGCGGACGGTTTCGAGGTGTACAGTTCTAAAGACATGAAATCGTGGGAGCGTTCTCCGCGCCTGGCACTGAATAAGAAGATTCTTACGGGGATAAATGGTTTTGGGCGCCGGAGGTCTACTATGTGGAGGAGGATAAGAAGTTTTATATGTTCTATTCGGTAGAGGAACATGTCTGTGTTGCCACGTCCGATTCTCCTTTGGGCCCATTTGTGCAAGATGAAAAGAAGCCGATTCGAGAAGAAAAAGGAATCGATACATCCGTCTTTTTCGATGAGGACGGGAAAGCCTATCTTTATTTTGTTCGCTTTACAAACGGTAATGTGATTTGGTGTGCGGAGCTGAAAGATAATCTGAAAGAGATCAAAGAAGAAACATTGACGCAATGTGTTGAAGCTACCGAACCGTGGGAGCTGGTGTTCGGAAAGGTGGTTGAAGGGCCTTCTATTGTCAAGCAGGGCGGGCTTTATTATATGTTCTACTCCGCAAATGACTTCAGAAGTAACGGGGCGGGTAAATCTACTTTGCTGAAGATATTGGCGGGTGTGCGTGAACCGACTCGCGGGAAAGTGTCTGCCCCGAAAGATACCGTTATCGCATATCTTCCGCAGCATTTGATGACGGAAGATGGCCGTACGGTGTTTGAAGAGACTGCTCAGGCTTTCGCCCATCTGCACGAGATGGAAGCGGAGATCGCTGCTCTCAACAAAGAATTGGAGACACGCACCGATTATGAATCGGATAGCTATATGGAACTGATCGAACGCGTATCGACATTGAGCGAGAAATTCTATTCCATAGAGGAAATCAATTATGACGCCGATATAGAGAAGACTCTGTTAGGGCTTGGTTTCACCCGTGAAGACTTTAACCGTCAGACAAGCGAGTTCAGCGGTGGTTGGCGTATGCGTATCGAATTGGCAAAACTGTTGCTGAAGAAACCGGATGTGCTTTTGCTGGACGAGCCGACCAACCACCTCGATATCGAGTCCATCCAGTGGTTGGAAGATTTTCTGATCGATAACGGGCAAGCGGTCGTAGTGATCAGTCACGATCGGGCTTTTTGTGGATCATATCACGACTCGCACGATCGAAGTTACGATGGGGCGTATCTATGACTATAAAGTCAATTACAGCCAATATCTGCAGCTGCGCAAGGAACGCCGCGAGCAGCAACAGAAGGCATACGACGAGCAACAGAAGTTTATTGCTGAAACGAAGGACTTTATCGAGCGTTTCAAAGGCACTTATTCCAAAACTTTGCAAGTGCAGAGCCGCGTGAAGATGCTTGAAAAGCTGGAAATACTGGAAGTCGATGAAGAAGACACTTCCGCTCTGCGCCTGAAGTTCCCGCCTTCGCCCCGCTCAGGCTCTTATCCGGTGACGATCGAGAATGTCTCGAAAGCGTATGGCGATCATACGGTTTTCCGAAACGCTAATCTGACGATCGAGCGGGGTGACAAGATCGCTTTTGTCGGAAAGAATGGCGAAGGTAAATCTACGCTGGTAAAATGTATCATGAAAGAACTCGAGCATGACGGCACGTTGACGATCGGGCATAACGTGATGATCGGTTATTTTGCGCAGAACCAGGCTTCCCTTTTGGATGAAAACCTGACAGTGTTCCAAACGATAGACGATGTCGCAAAAGGGGAAATCCGCAACAAAATAAAGGATTTGTTGGGGGCTTTCATGTTCGGGGGCGAGAATTCTGCAAAAAAAGGTAAAGGTGCTCTCCGGTGGCGAACGTACCCGCTTGGCAATGATTAAACTATTGCTGGAACCCGTCAATCTGCTGATTCTGGATGAACCGACAAACCATCTGGATATGAAGACGAAGGATATCTTGAAGCAGGCGTTGCTTGACTTTGACGGGACGTTGATCGTCGTTTCGCATGACCGAGACTTCCTGGACGGTCTTGTGACCAAAGTTTATGAATTCGGAAACAAGAAAGTGACGGAACATCTCGAAGGTATCTACGAGTTTTTGCAACGCAAGAAAATGGAAAATCTGAACGAGTTGGAGCGTAAGAATTAAATCCGTATCCCTAGCCCGAGCATCAGGTCGTAAGTGGAATAATCTACCCGGGGTAATACCGGTAGTTTGTCCGTCGTGAGAAATAGCGGTTTGTCAGGGTGATGTTCCACTTGTCCATTAATAAATAAGCCAGTTTCATCGAGAAGATGGTCAGGCGCGCGTTTCCTGCATCGCCTTGAATGTTCAGGGTTCCGGGATCTGCCTGTGACCAGTCGATCTCCGGATCATATCCTTTCCAGGTAAAGATATGATAGTTTTCCATGTTGAGCAGGAAAGCCAATCGTCTGTTGTAGATGATGCCTGCACCGGCCTTGGTGCTGTAGCCGCTTCCTAAGTTATAATCCCGTTCGCCAAGCAGCATATAATCCGAAAGGCTGGCTCCCAAAGCGACGCCGTTTGCATACAGTTCGGCGTAAATATCCGTCTTGTCTCCCGATGTGGCCTGCTTGTAATAGATAAGGCCTCCTCCTGCTGCTGCCGGTGCTGCGATGCGGTAAGGAGGAACGGTCAGGTCGCTTCCGTCGCGGAGCTCCGAGTTATAGAAGTCGAAATGTTGGAATAATCCGGCGGAAAGGGAACGCGGCCCTTTCGTCCAAACAGTTTTTCCCCATAAGGCTCCGATGGCATTGACCTGGCTGACCACCGGCTGGGCAGAGAACAAATCCATTCCGAAGTTGAAGCGGAACCATTCATAGGGAGAATAAAAATCATCGTTGAAAGGATTCCCGTAGTCGATGCGGAAATTAATGTTCAGACTGGTCGTTCCCCGTTTCGAACCTTCTTGTTCTGCGAGGAAACGAGGTCCCATCGTGACGATAAAATTGACGGGAACGGAAGAGTAGGTTCGTCCTTTTGAAGAACCGTGTCGCCAGGCTTCTCCTGAAATGATACGGTTGAAGGCGCGGACCGGCGACAAAATGCCTGCCAATACCTCGCGCCCCACACGTTCGGCTCCCTGACGAACGGTTGTCTATGAACAGGTCGGACAGCCGATAGGTGATTTCACCCAATTCGATTCCTCCGAACGTTGTCGCCAGCATGTCGTTGATCGAAGGCGGTTCATTCTCCATAAAGAACTCCCACATCAGACTGCCGCCGGCTGCAAACGGGCGGATTGCCAGAAGTTCATACCGTTGCTGCGAGCTGCGTTGAAATAGAGTGAACCGTGATAAGGGTGGGAGAAAAGGTTTGTTGTGAACTGGTCGGTGTCCCATACCGGGCCTTTTTTTGAAATTGCTTTTGATCGTATGCCCGTTGATATAAGCCCAATCCTCTTTTTACGATATATCGGTCGAAGCTCCAGACGAGCATATTGAGTCCGAATGTTTCGAGTGCCGCTTTCCAAGGGCGGCGGGGTTGGAGTAGGGTTGAGTCACTTGTATAATGACGATGTGTAATTTGAGGTATATATTCTTGTCCCCGTATCCAGGGGAACGAAAACAGACAAATGAGTCCGGTTAGTATAAATTTCTTCATTTTTCCCTTAATTAGATAGTCATCAGCACCTTTTTGAATGCAAACTTATATATAATTAACAGCCGGATGTTCGTTTGGTTTAAATAATTATCAGGTCATCTTTATAGAAAACCGCAACATTGCGAGGAAATACTTATTTTTGCAGAAAAAATCAAAATGATAGACTTTATTACGTTTTGCGATTACACCGGGACATTCGCTTTTGCGATTAGCGGCATCCGTTTGGCCTCTGCCAAACAATTTGACTGGTTCGGGGCCTATGTTGTCGGTGTGGTTACGGCGGTAGGAGGCGGTACGATCCGCGATATCCTGCTCAATGCCACCCCTTTTTGGATGGAACAAGCCTCTTATCTCATCATATCGGCTCTGGCGTTGCTCTTCGTTATCATATTCAGGAAATATGTGATTAGCTTGAACAATACTTTCTTTATTTTCGATGCGATAGGGCTGGGACTGTTCGGCGTGGTCGGTATCGAGAAGGCGCTGACATTCGATTCCCGATGTGGGTGGCCATTGTGATGGGGACGATTACGGGGGCTTTCGGCGGTATGATCCGCGATATCCTGATTAACGAGGTTCCGCTGATTTTCCGAAAAGATATTTATGCGCTGGCATGCGTGTTCGGAGGCATTATTTATTACGCTTGCTTACAGATGGGTATCGGGCCCTCACTGACGCAGCTTATTGCTGCTACCGGAATATTCGTTTCACGGATAGTGGCAGTAAAATATCATATAAGCGTCCCTGTATTAAAAGGAGAAGAATAAAATTATTAACTTTGCGATATGACAGCAAGTATAAACATTCAAAGTGAGAAAGCCTCGATCCTGCTCATCTATACCGGCGGAACGATCGGTATGATCGAAAACCCCGAAACCGGCGTGTTGGAATCGTTCAATTTCCAACATTTGAAGGATAATATGCCGGAACTGAAGAAGTTGGGGTATGCGGTTTCGACCATTCAGTTCGATCCGGCTATGGATTCATCGGAGATGGGGCCGGAGTCATGGATGAAGATCGTAAAGATTATTGCAGACAATTACCAGTTGTACGACGGCTTTGTCGTGCTTCATGGTACGGACACGATGTCTTTCACGGCATCTGCTTTGAGTTTTATGCTGGAAAACTTAAGTAAACCGGTCATCTTTACCGGTTCGCAATTGCCGATCGGTATGTTGCGGACCGACGGGAAAGAAAACCTGATCACCGCCATCGAGATCGCCGCAGCCAAGGAAAACGGTGTCCCGGTTGTGCCGGAGGTCTGTATCTTTTTCGAAAATGACTTGTTGAGGGGTAACCGTACGAGTAAGATCAATGCGGACAACTTCAATGCTTTCCGTTCATACAATTATCCGCCGCTGGCACATGCCGGTATCTATATAAAGTATGACACTGGGCAGGTTTACCATCCTGTTTCGAGAAAGCCGTTGAAGCCGCATTATCTCTTGGACCGGAATATTGCGGTGCTGAAACTTTTCCGGGGATTTCTCCCCAGGTGGTGGAAAGCATCCTGAACATACCGGGACTGAAGGGAGTCGTGATGGAAACGTTCGGAAGCGGTAATGCACCGTGCTACGATTGGTTCCTGACGATGTTGAAAGAAGCGGTGAGCCGGGGAATTGTGATTGTAAATGTAACCCAGTGTAGTGCCGGAAGTGTAGAAATGCATCGGTATGAGACTGGTCATAAATTGTTGGAAGCGGGAGTGATAAGCGGTTTCGACAGTACGACCGAAAGTGCTGTTACCAAGCTCATGTTCCTTTTCGGCCACGGCTTGACGCCGGAAGAGGTGAAGGACCACATGAACTGTTCGCTGATCGGGGAGGTGACGATCCCCGACTCATTTCGCCCGTAATTCCTCTTAAGGACTGAATTGGAAATTAAAATGAAACTATCATTTCTGAGTTTAGCAAGTGGAAGCAGTGGAAACTGCTATTATCTGGGAACACCCGAATTCGGCGTGTTGATTGATGCAGGTATCGGTATTCGTACCATAAAGAAGGTGTTGAAAGATAAAGCGATCGATTTCTCCAAAATTGTTGCAGTCCTGATCACGCACGATCATGCCGATCATATCAAGACTGTAGGTTGTCTGGGAGAGAAACATTGTATTCCTGTTTATACGACAGAGGCCGTCCACCGAGGAATCAGCAAGAGTCGCTACGTGGAGGAAACGCTTGTCAGTTCGCGTAAGGTGATAGAAAAGGAAGTGCCTTTTATGATCCGCGATTTCCGCATTACTGCTTTCGAAGTCCCGCATGATAGTACCGATAATGTGGGTTATTATATCGAATATGGAGATCATAAGTTTACGTTGGCAACGGATGTCGGCCATATTACCGAAACGGTAAGTAAATACATGGGCATGGCGAACCACCTGATCATAGAAGCCAATTATGACGAGGAGATGTTGCAATTCGGCACGTATCCTGCTTTTCTGAAGGAACGCGTAGCCAGCCCGACCGGACATTTGAGCAACCGTGAAGCTGCCGAATTCCTCGCAACTCATTATGATCCCAAATTAAAAGATATCTGGTTGTGTCACCTGAGCCGTGACAATAACCATCCCGAACTTGCTTATAAGACAGTCGATTTCCGCCTGTTTCAAGAAGGGGGTACGGGTTGGAAAGGATGTTTCCCTGCATGCTCTGAAACGGACTACACCGTCTGATATATTTGAATTTGATTAAAATTTTGTGTAAAAAACGCGGAAAAAGTTTGCGAAGAAAAATTAAACTCTTATCTTTGCACCCGCAATCGAGAAACAACGATAGCATGAATGACTTGGTAGCTCAGTTGGTAGAGCAAATGACTCTTAATCATTGGGTCGAGGGTTCGAGCCCCTCCCAGGTCACTCAATAGAAACAAAACCGACAAATATCGACTTGGTAGCTCAGTTGGTAGAGCAAATGACTCTTAATCATTGGGTCGAGGGTTCGAGCCCCTCCCAGGTCACAAGCTAAAAGGCCTTTTACAGCGTTTGCCTGTGAAAGGCTTTTTTATGATATAAATCGCCAATGGTTATGTAAATAAGTTTATTCCGGGAATTCATTTTCAACAACTTCGAGTATTTCCTGCGTACGAAGAAGAAATCACCCGCCGGCGCAAGACGAACACCGAGTCCAACATCCGCCTGCTGGACGTGCCCAAGCGCATCATAGAGAAGTCCAAGTGGCTGTCCAAGGACGGTCATGTATTTCCGGTACCGGGCAACAGTAGATGCAATGTCATATTGAAGGAACTTAGCAGGCAATGCGGTTTCAAGATACGGTTGACCTATCATGTTGCCCGGCATGAGACCGTTTCTCTCTTCGATAGTGGTGAAGGCTCTCCTGCTCCCTCTGCATTGCATGTACGGGTAGTTTTGCCCATATCCATGTCCGCCGGTATTGCCTGCCCTTTTCTTGGGAGAAACGGCTTATCGTAACGGGCGGCGTGACACAAACTTTTCCGGATATAGAGAAACATTCTAGAAAAAGACTGGAAGACAAGCTATTATTGGACTGTATAGCAACAAAATTATATTTTTCTCAATAAAACTAATTATTTTTTTTTTCTTTTTATGAATATATATGTTATATTCGTAATATGTGAAAGGTCTTTTATTATCTAATATCTGTTAGAGTTTGTTCTACTTCGTATTTAAATAATAAAAGCAATTAAGATGAAGTTTTTTTATCAATTCATATTTTGGTGATAATCACTCTATTGGTTTATTATCCCACATTAAAAAACGGCTTCCTTACGGGATGGGATGATCAATGGATGGTGTTCAGCCATTATACGGAAAGAGGTTGGACTGTCGATAACTTGTGGCATATCTTCACTGATTTTTATGGTGGGCAGTATGCTCCGCGTGCCTTTTTGAGCTATTTGGTGTTATATGCCGGTTTCGGCTATGATCCCTTTATTTTCATATGTTTAGTTTGTTGTTGCATATCGGCTGTGTCTGTTTGGTTTGGAAATTAATCTCTTCCCTTCTACGTGTGCATGGAGGAGTGAGTGAAAAGCAAATTTTATATGTAAACTTTATTACAACGCTTCTTTTGCAGTCCATCCGATTAACGTGGAGGCTGTTGCCTGGATCAGTGCGTTGAAAGTGTTGTTATATGCTTTTTTTCTATCTCTTGGGGCTACTTTGTTATTTACGTTATATACGAACATCAAAGATTTTTTATTATGTATTAACGATAGGGTGCTTTCTTTGTTCTTTTTTGGGGAAAGGAACAGGCTGTTACTTTTCCACTGGCATTGTTGATCGTCGATTGGTCTACGAACCGGAATATGAAAAATCTTGAGGTCTGGAGTGAGAAAATGTCGATTCTCATTATGGCATTCTTTTTGGAATTATTACTGTTCTTTCTCAAGGGAAAGGGCCTTATGAAATGATTTTCCCATTATATCAGCGTTTACTTTTTGGATGTTTTGCCTTAGTAGAATATATTACTAAAAAGTTTGCTGCCCGTTAATTTGAATTTCTTTTATCCATTTCCTATAGTATTGGGGGAGGAACCGCCCTTACACTATTACCTTTATCCGGTAGTGCTATTGTTTCTTATGGGGTGGATCATAGCTTATCGGAATAATCGATATTTGGTATTCGGTGTATTGCTGTTTCTTGTCAACTTATTGTTCTCAATACATCTTTTTAATATGTCTCGTCATGCCATTGTGGCCGATAGATATATGTATTTGAGTTATGTTGGCATTGCTTTCCTTATAGCAAATGGAATTTGGTGGTTGAGAAAACGATTAACTTATTTTAAAGCTGCTTTGGTCTTTCTTTTCTTCTATTGTTTCTTTTTTGTCAGTATATACTTTTCATTATACAAAAAAGTGGGAAAACACAACGATGGTGAAGAAATACACAAAAGAAGTATTAGAAAAAAGGTTGAATGGAAGTAATCATTTATAGACAATTAAAATTTTAAGGTTATGTTAAATGGTAAAAAATCTTATCAGTTTGTGGAGCAGTCGCTCTGTTGCTGGGTGTGGGAATGAATCTTCGGCATTCGCTGAATGATTACGGTATGGGTACTAATAGTCTAAGTACAGTTGCCTTGGCACAGACCAGTTCTTCTTCCGGATCCGGATCCAGTTCATCGGGGAGTGGATGGTTTTGGACATTAAAAGAAACGGAAACAGAATGTACTTATTCCTCAAGTCCTATTTCGAGAAGTATGTCAATTACTTTACCTGACGGAAGTAGTGTTAGTGGTTCTATAAGTGGAGGAGATGTTATAACTTTTAAAAGGTGTTTTGTGGGACTGCAAAGATGGTTGGAATCCCTTCTGCACTAAGGATTGTAGAGCAGCGAAGTAATAGAATGGAAGGTCCTGAATTTACTATTCTGCTATTTTAAATTTGAAGAGAAGGATTATGGTGAGTAGAAGTTTGGGTTCCTTTAACTTAAAAAAAATTATGCAAGTATGAAATTTTCTTATATTTTCCTTATCGTAATAATAGGAACATCGTTGTTTTGTTCCGGATGTCAACATGTTTTTTTCAGAAAGGGCGTCCCTTTCCTTCTGTGAATTTGGATAGTGTCATGGTCGTTCCTATGCAGGAACAACAGGTTGAAATAATAACTGTTACCCATGAAATCAAAGAGCCTACTCCGGTATCACAATTGATTGAGGATTTCTACTATGTTCCGTTAGAAACGACAGAGGCTTCTTTATTTGCTTATTGTAATCAAATAGAACTCTATGGGCACAGAATCTTTGTGTTTGATAGACATGGGACAGAAAAACTTTTTTCATATTTAGTGATAAGGGGAAGTTTTTGAAATCATTAGGGGAAAAAGGAGAAGCTCCTTTTGAGTTTTTCAAACCGGGATCATTCGCAATAGACCGCGAAAAGGATCAATTGGTGATATATGACAATATGAAGCAGAAATGGATGCGATTTACTTTGGATGGAAAGTTCATCGCATCGATAGATGTCCCCCTTTACTACGATATGCAATTTTCAGATCCTGCCTAGTGGGGAGTATGTAACAGCCACTCATAAAACCCGGATGAATACTCATTTGGGGCAATATGCAGATTATCGGATTTTATATACAGACAGTACCGGTGTTCTTCGAAAGGCAGCATATGATATTGCAGAAACCGAACACTCCGCATTGGTTTATGACCCGGTAGGGAGAAATGAGGAGGATGTTTTTTATGTTCCGATATATTTGAATGAGGTTTATACAGTTACAGACACAGCATTGACCCTTAAGTACAAATTTGATTACAGTGATTTTAATCCTTTTGAAAAAGAAAAAATGGGAGCTTTCGAAAGTTATGAAGATTTTCGTGATTATCGGTTGAGTCATACTTATGTTCACCAATATGCAGAGAATGATACGCACTTGATGTTTGTGACCAGTGATAAAGACGATTACCGTTTTGTCTCTTTTTATGATAAGCGGAGTAAAAAGTTGATTAATCTTGCTGGCTTTTATAACGATACGGATTTTGTAATGGATTTTGGAAGTGGGCTTTATAGTTATAAAGATTATTTTATGGCTTTGGTCTCGCCATCAACGTTGAGGGATTAAAATGCACATAGATCAGACAACTCATTATTCGATCCGCGAGGATAATAAGGTCGTGTTTGAAAACTTGAAAGAGGATGATAACTTGGTTTTGGTATTCTTTAAAATAAAGGATCTATGAAAATCAGCATGATCAATATAATAGTTTCGGCATTTGTTTTATCAGTTACTGCCGGTTTGTTTTATTTGAATCGGCGTCCTGCTGAGAATATTGATGATGTGACATTGCTTACGTTATTTAAGAAGTGAAAAAAATGAAAAAGTATCGTTTAAAATTAAGGATGAAAGGGACTGATTTTTATTTGCGCTATGTACAAAGAAAAGCATAAAATCTATTGTTGTTGAATGAGAACGGGGAAATTCATTATTGGTATTTTGCTGCTATGCTGTTTTATCCGTATGGTGATCGGGGAGCCATGTACTGTGCCTTCGGGAGCATGGAGCCGACGTTGCTTTGCGGAGATCGGCTTTGGATTAACAAGCTGGCTTATGGTGGACGATTCCCCTCTCGTTGGGCGGATATCCCGTTGCTGAATGTCTTTACTTGGATACGCCCTCTGCGTCTTGCTGATGAAGAGAATCATTGGGAGTATCGTCGTTTGCCGGGTTACAGCGAACCTAAACAGGGGGATATTGCGGTGTTCAACAGCCCGGTAGATCCGCAATTGTTGTTGGTCAAGCGAATTACCCGGGTGGTAAAAAAGGAGAGCCTCTTCGGATCGACCGGCGAACGCTTCTTCTTTATCGTTCGTTGATTTTGCGTGACGGAGGGAAAGTGATGGAGAAAGATGGGAAAATATATATCGATGGAAAGAGCAGCTCGCAGTATATACCCAAGCAACGCTTTTATTATATGGAGGGGGATAACAGGATGAACTCGCATGATAGCCGGTCGTTTGGTTTTATTTCGGAAGAGGCAATCATTGGAAAGTTCGATTTTGTTCTTTTCTCTATCGATTCCCAAAAGCAATGGTGGAAAGCAATTCGTTTGCGACGAATGATGATGCGGTTTCCTTAAGGTTTAAAAAGATCTTCATGTCGGTATGGGTGGCTTAACCATAATCCTGCAAGAACTGCGGCTCGAATATACATAAATATCTACAACTTTCAATAAAACAAGAATTTAAAGTGAATTAAATCTAATCTTATAGTTCTTTCTGTTATCGGCCTGGGGCGAAAGCCTTTTTGCCCCTTGTCAAAAGCCTTTTGCCCAAGGTCGAAAAGGTTTTCGACTTAGGCCAAAAGCTCTATGATATGATAGTTTAATGATAGAAGTATAGCGGTTATCACTCTATCGGCTTTGGATTTGATCCGTACAATTGGTTTTGTCTTTGTGTTAATCTCCGATGATTATTGGGTGAATCCAGCCTTGTTCGCGCGCAAAAAAGATCGTTGAATGATAGATGAATGAATAGTTGAAAACAACAACTATCATACTATAATGTCTTGTTTTTAAACAATATACGAACCTCAATGATAGTATGATAGTTGTTTCTCTTTTTAACTTTTTGTGGGGTTATCCCATATCGTTGGCAATAGGAATTGGCTTTCACAAAGGAATTTTGTCAATCCTGCGCTGATGCCGACCGCCTTCGAACGGGGTGCTCAGAAAGGCTTCGACCGTATGAGTGGCTTCCTCTTGACTGATAAATCTGCCGGGCATTACGAGTATGTTGGCATTATTGTGCTCGCGTGCGAGACGTGCTATCTCTTCTTGCCAGCACAGAGCGGCCCGTATTCCCTGATGTTTATTGAGTGTCATGGCTATTCCGTTTCCGGATCCGCAGATGGCTATTCCGGGATATACTTCGCCGGCTTCTACAGCTTTGGCAAGCGGATGGGCGTAATCGGGATAATCACAACTTTCAGTCGAGTCGGTTCCGAAATCTTTATAGGCCAACCCTTTCGAGTCGAGTATTTGTTTTACGAATTCTTTCAGTTCGTACCCTGCGTGGTCACTACATAAACCTAATGTTTTTTCATATTTATCTGTTAGAGGAGTTTGAGATTTATGATTTATAATTTCAGATTTATGATTTACCAACTATTCATAAATCTGAAATTATAAATCATAAATCTGAAAATTAATTCAATAATTCTTTTACCTGATTGTATACGTTCTGACCCGTGAAGCCGAGTTTTTCGTCCAATACCTTGTATGGAGCGGAGAAACCGAATGATTCGAGTCCCCACACCTTACCGTTGGCACCCACCAATCCTTCCAGATTGACCGGCAGACCGGCAGTAAGCCCGAATACCTTGCTTCCTGTTGGAATGACAGATTCTTGGTATTCTTTGCTTTGGCTGCGGAATAAGCCTTCAGACGGAACAGATACGATGCGGACCTTGATGCCATCGGCGCGAAGCAATGCTGCTCCTTCTTCCAGTGTGGAGACTTCTGAACCGGACGCGACCATGATTACATCAGGGTTTTCGTCACTTTCTACAATATAAGCTCCCTTTTCAGCCTGCAAGGCTTCGTCGTAGCGGTTTCCTTTTGCGGGCAGGTCTGTGATGTTCTGACGGGAGAAAATCAAAGCTGTCGGAGTGGCTGTGTTTTCCATAGCCATCTTCCAGGCAATTGTTGTTTCGGTCACGTCTGCCGGGCGCAGTACCAGCATTGAGTTGTGTCCCTTGTGGTTCTTCAGCTTTTCCATCAGACGAATCTGCACTTCCTGTTCAACCGGTTCGTGTGTCGGTCCGTCTTCGCCTACGCGGAAGGCATCGTGAGACCAGATGAACTTAACCGGCTGTTCCATCAGGGCAGCCATTCGGATAGCGGGTTTCATGTAGTCGGAGAATACGAAGAACGTACCGCAGGCTACGATTACGCCTCCGTGGAGCGACATACCGATACATACGCAAGCCATCGTCAGTTCGGCAACACCGGCTTGAAGGAATGCACCACTGAAATCGCCTTTTACGAATGCATGTGTTTTCTTCAGGAAGCCGTCGGTCTTGTCCGAATTGGAAAGGTCGGCTGAAGAAACGATCATATTTTCTACCTGGGTTGCCAGCACGCCTAAGACGGTTGCCGAGGCCGCACGGGTCGCTTGGTTCGGTTTCTGTTCGATAGCCTTCCAGTCGATGACAGGTGCTTTGCCTGAGAACCACAAATCCATCTTGGCGGCCAGTTCCGGATTAGCTTTCGCCCATTCTGCTTTGGCCGCATAGCGTTCCGCAACGATTGCTTCCAATTCTTTGGCACGTTTGGCATATAGTTCCGCAACTTCGGGGAAGATCTGGAACGGATCGTCCGGGTTTCCTCCTAAGTTCCGGATGGTGTCTGCGATAGAGACGCCGGCTGCCGAAAGAGGTTGTCCGTGTGTAGACACCTTGTTTTCGTAGCTGCTCTTGTCAGCACCCACAGCACCCTTACCCATGATCGTGTTACCGATAATCAGGGTAGGACGGGATGTTTCGGCTTTCGCCTCGGTCAGTGCCCGGCGGATTTCCGTTACATCGTTTCCGTTGATTGTGATGACTTTCCAACCCCATGCTTCGTATTTCATGGCTACGTTTTCTGTCGTCACTTCGCCTACGGTTGTGGAAAGCTGGATGTTGTTGGCATCGTAAAACATAATCAGGTTGTCCAGTCCCAGCGTACCGGCAATACGTCCGGCTCCCTGAGAAATCTCTTCCTGGATGCCACCATCGGATATATATGTGTAGATCGTCTGATTCATGACGTCACCCAGGCGTGCTTTCAGGAACTTGGCGGCGATAGCAGCACCTACGGCGTAAGTGTGGCCTTGTCCCAACGGACCGGATGTGTTTTCTATACCACGCATCACGTTGACTTCGGGATGTCCCGGAGTCACACTACCCCACTGGCGGAACTCTTTCAGTTCGTCGATCGTGAATTTGCCTGCGAGGGCGAGTACTGAATAAAGCATCGGCGACATATGCCCCGGGTCCTGGAAATAGCGGTCTCTGCCTTCCCATGCGGGATTCTTGGGATCATACACGAGGAACTCTGAAAACAGTACGTTCACAAAGTCTGCACCACCCATTGCACCACCGGGGTGACCGGATTTCGCTTTTTCTACCATTGACGCAGCCAGGATACGGATGTTGTCCGCTGCTTTGTTCATTAATTTAATATCGTTCATTGTGATGAGTTATTTTTATTTTTTGCAAAGATAGTCAATCTCTTCGTAATGACCATCCTATCGAGGAAACAATTCATTTTCTGTAAAGTTTCCTAATTGCCGATATTTCTCATAGAGAGCAAGATACGCCAGATGATTTTTATGATTTGACTGGTATTCTTTTGCAAAACCTTATCTTATAGTCCGCTGTGTGTCTTCGATTTTGGCATATATGCACGGTGCTACGGCTGCGAATATGGAAACATCGAATGCGCAAGTCTGTTCCGCTTGGGCTACTTTGTGATCGGAATATCCGGCACATCTGCCAAAGTCAGCATGTTGAATGATGTTTTTTATTATAGGGAGAAATAGAACCCTTGTTCCAGCAGATGGTCGTATTTTTCTTTGTTGAACATATAATAGAAAGCCCCCTTTTTGGAACCTTTCTTGTCTTTTTTCATCCAACTTCTCCAGAATATCCATCGCATTTAGTTTTTGCGGAAATTACGCTTGTCCAGTTGAGTCTGGTAGATGGCTTCATACAGGTTCTGCAATTGCGGTAACGTGAATTTTTCGGGAAGCAGGTTGAATCCGACCGGACGGGTAGCGGCTTTTCTGCGCAGACGGGCTAATGTGTCGGTGATCATTTGGTTATGGTCGAAAATAAGTTGTGGAACTTCGCTGACCTTGGCCCAGACCGCATTATACTCTTCCAGTGTTTCGCTACTGAAATCGTTCATATTGACGAGTGAATAGTATGCTACGGAGATAACCCGCTCTCCGAGATCGCGGGTAATGTCTCCGTAAGCACCTACCTGTTCCATAAAAAGATTATCAATGCCAGTACAGTCGGTAAGCACGCGTGAGGCGGCCTCCTCTATACTTTCTCCTGCTTTGATAAAACCGCCCATCAGAGACCATTGTCCCATCATGGGTTCAAACTTACGTTTATAAAGTAATACATTAAGCTCTTTTTGATCGAATCCGAGTATAATACAATCTACTGCAACGTAAAATTTGGTTTCGTTCTGATAAAAAGCGGCTGTCATGATTTTTTTATGGAATTATAATTAATTATTATGCGAGCTTGCGTGCGCCGTCGCTGATTACTACATTATATAACTTAGGTTCGTGGCCGAATTTAGCAGTGTAGGATTCGAATGCTTCTTTGATGAATGCATCGTATTTTTCTTCTTTCACCAAGTTGATTGTACAACCACCGAAACCGCCACCCATTACGCGTGAGCCGGTTACACCGCATTTCTTGGCAACATCGTTCAGGAAGTCCAATTCTTCGCAGCTGACTTCGTACAATTTGCTCATGCCATGATGTGTTTCGTACATCTTCTTACCTACGGTTTCGTAGTCGTCTTTTTTCTAAAGCGTCGCAAACGTCGAGTACGCGCTGTACTCTTCGATCACATATTCAGCACGCATATAATCTTCAGCGCTGATGTCGCCTTTGACTTCGTTTAGCATATCCATTGTCGCATCGCGTAGGAATTCGACTTCCGGATGATTGCGACGGATTGCGGCGGCGGCGTTTTCGCAAGATTGGCGACGTTTGTTGTAAGCCGAAGATGCCAGTTCGTGCTTAACGACTGAATCCAGTAAAACCAATTTGTAACCGACCGGATGGAACGGGAAATATTTATATTCGAGTGAACGGCAATCCAAACGGATCAAACTGCCTTCTTTTCCGAATACAGAAGCGAACTGGTCCATAATACCGCAGTTTACGCCGCAATAGTTATGCTCTGTTGATTGACCGATCTTAGCTAATTCAAATTTGTCGATGTTCAGGGAGAACAAGTCGTTTAAAGCAAATGCATAGGTACTTTCCAATGCGGCGGAAGAGGACATGCCTGCACCCAGAGGTACATCGCCTGCAAACACGGTATCGAATCCCTGGATCTGTCCGCCACGTTTGATGGTTTCGCGGCAAACACCGAAAATATATCTTGCCCAGCTTGCTTTTGGAGCGTCTTCTTCGTTCAGACCAAATTCGGCGTAGTCGTTCAGGTCGACAGAGAAAGCACGAACTTTACCTGTGCCGTTTGGTTTGATTTCGGCAATCATGCCTTTGTCGATAGCCCCCGGAAATACGAAACCACCGTTATAATCGGTATGTTCGCCAATCAGGTTAATACGGCCCGGAGATGCATATACGCTACCTTTTGTTGAGAATAACTCCTGAAATTTATTTCTGATCTTTTGTTGCATGATATTAATTTTTTAGATGTGTTATAAATAAAGAAATTATCCGGCTTTATTGGTAACCGGATAATTTCATGAATTGGCATATTTATAGTCTTATTCTGATTTTTTTGACGGTTTGGAACCGATAGCTGCGTAGAATAAAATGTAAGCAGCACTGAAAAGCACAACCCAATAGCTGGTCATGTAGTCGGTCATATCGGCAACCCAACCCTGGATAGCAACCATTACGGCGCAACCGAACACCATTGTCATAAAGATACCGCTGGCAATGGCCGTGTATTTACCTAATCCTTCAACCGCCATGTTGAAGATACCACCGCACATTACACTGGTGCAGAGACCAACGAGGAGGAATGCCAGAATACCGACGGGAACTTCCTGCCAGATAACGCTTAATGAAGCCCAATCTATACCGGGAACTTCAACCGTACTCGTTTCTGGTGAAAACATTCCGAAGCTCACTAACAGCAAAGTGGCGCTTGCGACAGTCGTGATCATCGCGCGGCTGGAAATTTTGGCACCGATACTTGCTCCTACAAAACGTCCGATAAGCATCATCAGCCAGTAAACAGCTACGATAAGGCCGACGGTGCTGGCCGGTATGCCTTTAGATGTCAGATATTGCAAGGATATAGGTGGGAGTACCTACTTCTACACTCATATACTAAGAAGATAGCCAGAGGCGCCCAATGCAAAATGACGATGGCTTAAAGCTCCTTTAATTAAACTTGTGTCGACCGGAGCCTGTTCGGGCTCTTCGATTTTAGTGAACATGATCACTACAAATGCGATGACAAAAATAGCCAGAGCGATCATCAGAGCAGGGGTGGCATCGGCAATATGTGCCTTGGCTGCATCACCGATAAGAGCTCCCATCAAGATGTAGCAAGCAACGGCTGCGGTACTGTTGAATACACCTCCGAGCTGAATCAGCTGGTTACCCTTGTTTCCGCCACCTCCCAACAAGTTAAGCATCGGGTTGACTACGCAGTTCAAAATACACATGGTGAAACCGCTGGTAAACGCTCCGATCAGATAAACCAAGAAAGCGCTTTCCTTGCCTACGTGACCGCTCAACCATTGGATTAAAATACCGATGATACCTATGGCTAGGCCGATAAGAGCCGTTTTTTTTGTAGCCATATTTGGCAATCAGCATACCTGCGGGGATTCCCATTACCAAATAGGCGATGAAGTTACCATAGTTTCCGATTTGGGCAAGGACATTGCTTGCTCCGAAGTCGTTCTTTACAATAATAGCCATTGGTGAACAAAGATTTGTCACGAATGCGATCATAGCAAAAAGTGCAATCATGATGATGATGGCACTCCATTGTTTTTTTTGTTGAGTCATTGATTGATGTTTTTTTTGTTATTATTAATTTGTTACTTGTTATTCGACAGAAAATTTATAAATTGTCTTGCTCTGGAACGTTTCACCCGGGCGTAGGACGGTGGACGGGTACTCCGGTTTGTTCGGGCTGTCGGGATAGTGCTGTGTTTCCAGACAAAGGGCGGCACGTGCCGGATAGCGTTGTCCGTTCTTGCCGACGAAATTGCCTGTCATCCAATTACCTGTGTATAATTGCACACCCGGTTGTGTCGTGTAGCATTCCATTACGATGCCGGTTTTGGGCGATGTGCAACGGGCGCAGAGTGACAGCTCGTTCTCTTCTTTTTTATTTAATATATATGTATGGTCATATCCTTTTCCGAAATTCAGTGCTTCGAAATCTTCATCGATACGTTCGCCCACTTCGTGTGGAGTACGGAAGTCCATCGGAGTTCCTTCTACTTTTTTTCTTTCGGACCATAAGGTATAGCCGTTTCGTCGGTCGGCAGATAGTAGTCTGCATTGATTGTCAGTTTATGATCATATACGGAAGGATCACCTTGGCCGGATAGGTTGAAGTAGGAGTGATTGGTCAGGTTCAAGACGGTCGGTTTGTTTGTTACCGCATGATACGTGATTATGACCTCATTGTCATCGGAAAGATGATAAGTCACTGTTGTATCCAGTTTTCCGGGGAAGCCTTCTTCACCGTCGGCAGACGTGTATTTCAATTCCACCGTCTGGCCGTCGATCTTGTTTAGGTCCCAGACTACGGAATTGAAGCCTTTCAAACCACCATGCAGGCTGTTCGGCCCATTATTGATAGCCAATTTATCGTACACAATGCCATCCAATGTGAATTTTCCGCTCGCGATACGGTTGCCGTATCGTCCGCAGATAGCTCCGAAATAAGGTTCTTCGGAAACCAGGTATTCGTCTATAGAATTGTGTCCTGTTACTACATCGGTTAACTTTCCGGACCGATCCGGTACCATAAGCGATACAATCTTTGCACCGTAGTTGGTAATGGTAAGTTCTGCCCCTTTGTTATTTGTAAGGATGCATAGCATCGTCTCCTTGCCGTCTATTTGCTTGCTGAAATTAGCTACAGTTAAGCCAGACAGCGTGCTTTCGTTCTTCATGTAAATATAGTTTCAAAATTGTGTGTAAAATTACTCTCTTCTTTGTATTCATGCGCTACTTTGAAGATGTTTTATAGCATAAAACGGCTTTTTGTCTGCTAAAACGGACGATACGTCTTCTTTCAATCGGATTTATTAGTGTACATTTGTAACTAAATAATCTTTGTATTCACGGAAAAAAACACATACCTATGACAAAAAAGTATGAAAAAAGCCATTGCCCTGTGTCTGTTTAGCATGGGTGTTGTCGGTTTAATGGCACAAAGTAATGAATTTAAGATAGATGTGCAGAAAACAGGTGCGCCTATCCAGTCGACCATGTACGGGATCTTTTTGAAGATATCAATTACGGAGCCGATGGCGGCCTGTATGCCGAACTTGTCAAGAACCGTTCTTTCGAGTTTGAAAATCCGTTTGGGGCTGGACGCCCTTCGGGAATGTCAGTGTGCAGACCCAGAAGCCCTGTTTCGACCGTAATCCGCATTATGTCCGCCTTTCTTATGAAAAGGAGCTGACCGGAACCGGCCTTGACAATGAAGGCTTCAATGGGATCGGCATCAGGGGAAGGGGAGAAGTACGACTTCTCTTTATATGCCCGCACTCGGTCCGGCGATGCGCCGGTCAAGCTGCGTATAAACCTAGTGGACAGCCGGAATGACCTGTACGAGCAAAAAGAGATCGAGGTGAGCGGCAAGGAATGGAAGAAATATACGGTTGTTCTGACGCCGGGAGCGACAGAAGCCCGTTCCCGTCTGCGTATCACGATGGTGACAAAAGGAATTGTCGATCTCGAACATATTTCATTGTTTCCACAAAAGACATTCAACAACCGTCCGAACGGCATGCGTGCTGATTTGGCACAGGCTTTGAAGGAACTGAAACCTGGTGTCTTCCGCTTTCCCGGCGGTTGCATTGTGGAGGGAACGAACAAGGCTACCCGCTACCAGTGGAAAAACACGGTCGGTCCGGTCGAGAACCGTCCGATCAATATCAATCGATGGAACTATACATTCTCGCACAAAAAGTTTCCGGATTATTATCAGTCCTGCGGCTTGGGCTTTTTCGAATATTTCCTATTGAGTGAAGATATTGGGGCTGAACCGCTTCCCGTGTTGAACTGCGGTCTTTCCTGCCAGTATGAAAACCAGGACCCGAACGAGAATTGTCAGGTGGATAAGCTACAACCTTATATAGACGACGCCCTCGACCTAATTGAGTTTGCTAACGGTTCGGCAACCAGCGAATGGGGAAAGATACGTGCCGATATGGGACATCCGGCTCCTTTTAACCTTAAACTTATTGCCATCGGCAACGAACAGTGGGGACCGCTTTATCCCGAACGTCTCGAACTGTTTGTCAAAGCGATTCGGGCTAAATATCCGGAGATAAAGATCATCGGTAGTTCCGGTCCGCAATCGGAAGGGGAGGATTTTGATTACCTCTGGCCGGAAATGAGGCGCTTGAAAGTGGATTTAGTGGACGAACATTTCTACCGCTCTCCTGAATGGTTCCTGAACGGAGCCAAACGCTATGATTCGTACGACCGCCAAGGACCGAAAGTGTTTGCCGGCGAATATGCCTGCCATTCTGTCAACCGCGAGAACAGTTTTCTGACCGCCTTGTGTGAAGCTGCTTTTTATGACAGGTTTCGAGCGAAACGCGGATGTGGTGTGCTTATGCACGTATGCCCCGCTTTTTGCTCATGTGGATGCTTGGCAGTGGCGTCCGGATCTGATCTGGTTCGACAACCTTTCATTGGTAAAGACTCCTAACTATTATGTGCAGCAGCTATATGGTCATAATGCTGGTACGAACGTCGTTCCGCTGACCATGCAGGGCGAACCGGTCACCGGACAGTTGGATTTGTATGCCACTGCAGCGGTCGATAAGCATTCAGACGAGCTTATCATCAAAGTCGCCAATACCGGAATCCGTAACAAGCGGATTAAGTTGAACTTGAACGGTCTTTCGGCCGGTAAGCATAAAGGGACGCTTACGTTGCTCCATTCTTCCGACCTGGAAGCTAAAAACACGTTGTGTAATCCTTCGACAGTAGTCCCGCTCGTTTCTGATATTGAGGTGGAGGCTCCGCAGGGAGAAGTGAACTTGAGACCGCTTAGTTTCTCCGTCTATCGTATCAAATTATGAATAATAGTAGGTCCTGCCATTGATCGTTTTCGTGCAACCGGTATAGGAGCTTTCGGTGACAGGCCGGACCTGTATTTTGGAGTTTGTTTCGAACGCCGGAGACTTGCCAGGACTTGACCTTACTTCCTTTCCCAACAAAGGTCAAGGATGAACCATGCCTTGTAGTAGTCCTTGGCCTTATTGTACATTACCTTTTACTTGGTCTATTTTAGATGAAATTCCTGAATCGTTCCAAACTTTTTGTTATTTCAAATATTTATGGAAAAATGTTCGATTTTGTCGAACGGGATTACTGACAGGTTGTCGTAAAGGTCGACATGGTTGGCACCGGGGAGGATCAGCAACTCTTTGTTATCACCCGTTAGTTTCTTGAATGCGTCTTCGCTGAAATAACGGGAATGGGCTTTCTCGCCGTGTATCATGAATACGGCACTACGGATTTCGTCGCTGTAAGTGAGTAAAGGCATGTTGATGAACGAAAGAGCCGATGTCTTGTTCCATCCTCCGTTGGAGTTGAGTGACCGTTTGTGATAACCACGGTCGGTCTTATAATAGTTGTGATAGTCTTTTTACAAACCAGGGGACATCGTCGGGGGAGTGGATCGACCACTCCGCCGGTGAGGGCGTATGAGCCGTTCTTCGTGTCTATTGTACGTTGTTCGTTGAGTTGGCGGCGGAGTTCATGGCGCTGGTCGGCATTCATGGAGTCGAAATAGCCGTTTGCGTTTACCCGGCTCATGTCGTACATCGTGGAAGTGACTGTGGCCTTGATGCTGGTATCGATCGTAGCAGCGTTGAGTGCCATACCTCCCCATCCGCAAATACCGATGATGCCGATGCGTTCGGGATCGACGTCATCGTGTGTAGAGAGGAAATCCACAGCTGCGCAAAAGTCCTCGGTGTTGATGTCGGGAGAGGCTACATAGCGGGTGTTCCACCACTCTCTCCAGTGTATGAAGGATCGAAAGCGATGGTCAGGAAACCGCGTTATGCCATTGTTTGTGCGTAGAGGCCTGATGCTTGTTCCTTCACGGCCCCGAAAGGACCGGATATAGCGATAGCCGCCATTTTCCCGTTTATATTCTTTGGTGTATACATATCGGCTGCAAGCGTGATGCCGTAGCGGTTGCGAAATGTTACCTTACTGTGATTCACTTTATAGCTCTTCGGGAAAATCTTGTCCCATTCTTTTGTCAATTCTAAGTCTTCCATTTCTATATTCTTTTTATCAGTTTGAATTATATTCTCTTCAATTATCCTGTTTCCTGCCTCCATTGCCGTGACTCCAGCCATCAACAATGCTAATGCTATTATTTTTTTTCATATCTTTTGTATTGATTTGGCCGATGCGCAACCAACAATGGTATTAGCCGGCACATTTTTGAATCTATTGCATTGATTTTTTTACAAAGGTCGGCATGTATTCTTTTTCTCTTTGTAGATAAATTACGGATATTATGCCCTAAATTACTGTTTTGCCGATATATACCAATCTGTTCGCGACAAAATCTCCCGGAGAGGGATGTTTGTTAGTTTGCTCTCGATCCAAGCTGTAAAATCGAAAGTTTTAAGGAGTTGTTTTTCGTATTTGTCTTGCCGGATACGCATTATATCCTTTTGGTATTGTGACCACAGCTTCTCTTGGTCTTTTTTATAGATGGGCAATGGATGGGCCATTAGGAAGCGGAATAGTAGTTTTTCGGTGATATACACTTGCTTCTCGTAACCGATCATTCGCTTGATGGAGCTTATTTCGTTCGCGAAAAGCAATAGTTCCCCTAGTTCTGCCTGGATAAGGAGATTGATGAGGCGGGCTGTTTTGTAGGACGGCAATGTGTGGAAGAATTTGCCGGAACCGAGTATGTTTTTCATGCTTTTACGGGCTTTCATCGGTTCTCCCAGGCAAAGATAAAGGATGGAAGAATAGAGGGATAGTTTTAGTTGGGTTTCCGGTCTGGTCATGGTTGCTTTCTTAGCAAAAAAATCGGTATAGGTCTCTGTAAGATGCACTGCTGCGTCAAATTGTCCGGTGTTGAGCAATCCCGAGAGTTCGTACAGGTAGTGGCGTCCTTGTACTTCCATCAGGAACTCTGTTGGGTAGTTGCCCGTGCTGATTTCTTTCAGTTTGGACAAAAAGAAAGGCATTTCCCGGTATAATCCGGCAACGTGCAGGCTGTTCAGTACTCCCTCTATGGCACTCAGGTAGTAGATCGGTGGGTTGAGGATTAGATGCCGGTTCGCTTCGAAAAGCGCGATCAGTTCCTGATAGAAGCGGATCGCCGATTTATAGTTTCCGGCATTCAGGTAGTAGGTCGCTTGGAACAACAGGTGAAGTTTGTGTGCCTCGAATCCCTGGTAGGAATGGTTGGCGATCAAGTTCAGTTCGCTTAAAACAAGATCGTTCAGGTTCTCTTTCTGTTTGTTCGAACGGGCATACCCTTTATAGGTAATGCGGTATTTCAGAATATCATATAGTTGCAGGTGGAGGTTCGTGTTGCGAGCATATTTCATTACGTCGTTAATCTGCATTTGTTTGCTTACCAGTTCTTTCTCGCTGATGCCTTCAAAACCGAGTGTGCTTAGATATTTCAATTCCGTACGGTAAATCAGAAGGAGGAGTGGATCGTTTTCGTATGTGACGGCCAGCTTCTTTGCTTTTTCCAATTCGGCAAGTGCATTGTCGAAAAGTTCCCGTTCGAAAAGAATGCCAGCCTTTGTGATATAATTGAAGATAGTCGTCTGTATGTCTTGTTTCTCCCTCAATTGGACGAGGCAATCCAACAATACCCGATAAAGATGCTTGGCTGCTATCTCAAAGCTTTTTTCGTTCACTTTGCCGCAAAACTTCTCATATATTTGTTCGGCGGAGAAGCCTTCGCATGCCAGGTCGTATAGAACCATATAATGTTTATCCCCGTTTTGCAGGTTGGTATAGAGTCTGATGTATCGTTTTTCCGCTTTGGAAAGCGACTTGATCAATAGCATGACCTGATTGAGTTTTGTGGCCTGTTTCATAAATTTATCTGTTTGTCTATAAGATATATTTTGTATATGTTATTTACAAAAATAAGATTTGGGTTTATCTTTTCCAAAGAATTATGTGGAAAAAAGAAACGATATACATATTATATTTGTAACGCTTCATTGCAAATGATTCATAATTTAATACGAAATAAAATATGGACACAACACAAATATCCAGACGACAAATCCTGGTGGTTGGGAGTTGCAATACCGATATGGTTATAAAAGCCGCTCATCTGCCTCGTCCGGGTGAAACGATTTTGGGTGGAACATTCTTTATGAATCCCGGTGGAAAAGGGGCGAACCAAGCTGTGGCGATAGCGCGTTTGGGTGGTTCCGTCACTTTTATATGCAAGACCGGAAGTGATATATTCGGTCACCAGTCACAACAACTTTTCGAGGAGGAGGGAATCAATACCTCTTATGTCTTTTCAGATTCTGGGAATCCTTCCGGCGTAGCCCCTGATCACGGTGGACGAAAAAGCGGAAAACTGCATTGTCGTCGCTTCGGGAGCGAATGCTAACCTTCTGCCGTCCGATCTAGCGAAGGCAGAGGAGGCTATTGAGTTGGCTGACTTGATCCTGATGCAGCTGGAGGTCCCGATGGAGACCGTGTGCTTTGTTGCGGATATCGCCTGGCAAAAGGGGAAGAAAGTGATTCTGAATCCGGCTCCGGCACATCCATTACCGGCCGATCTGCTCCATCATTTAGATTTGATCACGCCGAACGAGACGGAAGCGCAGATGATTACCGGTGTGAAGATAACGGACGATATTTCAGCGGTGGAGGCCGCCCGTGTCCTTTCGGGAATGGGAGTGCAGCATGTTATTATTACGCTGGGATCAAAAGGGGCACTTATTTGTAGCGACGGAGAAGCCGAGATAGTTCCCGCTTTGAAAGTAGAAGCTGTCGACACGACTGCCGCCGGCGATGTATTTAATGGAGCCCTGACTGTCGCTTTGTCCGAAGGGCGAAATTTGAAAGAATCCGTCCGGTTTGCCTGTAAGGCTTCGGCTATCTCGGTGACACGTGTAGGGGCGCAGTCGTCAGCTCCTTATCGGAACGAAGTGGATATATTCGATTAATCAAATCTTGTATAAATTCAATAACATGAAAAAAAACGATTCTTTTTACCTGTTTGACCGCTTTGCTGGCGGCCTGTTCCGGAAAATCGGCTGTAACTGCTCCGGAAGAAACGACGGTGCAGCCTGTCAACCTGATATTGGATACGGACCTGGGACCGGATTATGATGATGTCGGGGCGATGGTTCTGATGCACGCGTTGGCTGATAGTGGGCAAGTGAACATTTTAGCGGCTGTTTCGTCTAATAAGGACGAGCATGTCGTACCCTGCATAGAAGTGCTGAACACCTATTTCAACCGACCGGACATTCCTGTCGGTGCCCCTGAAAAGCGAGGGTGGCGTTTCGCTGACCACCTGGCATAAGACTAAATGGACGGAAGAGCTTCCGGCGCGTTATCCACATAAAACGGCAAAAACCTCGGATGCTTCGGATGCGGTGAAGGTCTATCGCCGGATTTTGAGTACGCAGCCGGATAGCAGCGTTGTGGTTTGTACGATCGGTTTTTTTTCACCAACCTGAAGGACCTATTGCTTTCCGGTGGTGACGAATATAGTCCGCTTTCCGGCTGTGATTTAGTCGCGAAGAAGGTGAAACGGGTGGTTTCGATGGCAGGTTTGTTTCCCGAAGGGAAGGAATTTAATGTCTATTGTGATACCCCAGCATCCCGTGTGGTGGCAGAGCGATGGCCTACGGAAATCATATTTAGTGGTTTTGAAATCGGAAATATGATTTTTACCGGGAAGAAGCTGGTCCAGATGGATGTGGAAGACAGTCCTGTGAAAGATGCCTATTCGCTCTGTTTTGCCGAAGGCGATCCAAATGGCCGGATGAGTTGGGATCTTACGGCTGTGCTGGTGGCAGTCAAAGGGTATGAACCTTATTATAATGTGGAGCGCGGAACGTTCCGTGTCGTGAATGATGAAGGAGCCAATAGCTGGACACCGGATGGGAAAGGTAAGGACCTTCGTCTGATCGAGAAAGTGCCGGCGGTGGAGATGGCGGTTCTTATTGAAAATTATATGATGCATCAACCTGTTTCAAAGTAAGGAAGTTATGTTTATAGTACAAGATTATTCGTTGGCGATCCTATTTTGTGTTGTCACAATGCTTTGTTGGGGATCGTGGGGGAAATACACAGAAGCTGGCCTCGAAGACTTGGCGGTATGAGTTCTTTTATTGGGATTATGTGATTGGAGTGTTGCTCTTTTCCGTTTTTTTCCGCTTTTACGTTGGGCAGCTTTGGCTCTGAGGGGCAGGGGTTTCTGCTTAATTTGCCACAAGCTGATATGAGATCGTTAGGGAGCGCTTTCCTGGGGGGCATTATTTTTAATGCAGCCAATATCCTATTATCGGCAGCTATTGCAATTTGCGGCCTGTCGGTAGCTTTTCCGGTCGGAATCGGGCTGGCGTTGGTATTAGGCGTATTAGTCAATTATTTCGGAGCGGCTAAAGGAGAACCTTTGTATATCTTTATTGGCGTAGCTCTGATCGCAGTTGCTATCCTGCTGAACGGTCTGGCCTATAAGAAAGCATTGGTCGGTTCGAAAAAGTGTCGGGAAAAGGTCTTTTTATTTCTGTCGCAGCAGGCGTGATCATGGCTTTCTTCTACCGTTTTGTTGCGGCTTCGATGGATCTGGATAATTTTGCAGAGCCCGCATTGGGCAAGCTGACACCTTATACCGCTGTGTTTATCTTCTCTTTAGGCGTGTTTGTTAGTAATTTCCTGTTTAATACGATCGCTATGAAACGTCCGGTGGAAGGTGAACCAGTTTCTATCTCCGGTTATTTCAAGGGGAATACCAAGACACACTTGGTGGGTATATTAGGAGGCGTTATCTGGTGTATCGGGCAGTCTTTTTAGTATGATCGCTTCTGAAAAGGCCGGAGCTGCCATTTCGTACGGTTTGGGGCAGGGGGCGACGCTTGTATCCGCACTTTGGGGGATTCTGATATGGCATGAATTCAGAAGAGCTCCACGTTCTTCGGATTTTCTGAATGCCGGAATGTTCGTCCTGTTTGTGATTGGCCTGGGCTTCCTTATTTATGCAGGGGCGTGAGTCGGAGTCTAAAACAAGAACGGTTCTGGGGAAGTTGCAATAATTTTGGTGCGTTTTATCTCAGCTATAAGTTATTTATCGCGAAAAAAGCCTTACATTTGTCTTAGTTTCTTGTTTATTGGATATGTACAAAACTAAAAAGCAGGCTTTATGAAAGAGGATAATGATATTTTCAAGAAGTTCCGGGACTCTTTTAGTAAGATTGACGGACATTTCCATATATTAGAACAGCGTGTACCCGTAGAACGGCAGATGGAATATTTTAAATACTCGGAAAAGATCAGGAAAGATCAGGATAAGCCGGATATCTCGAAAATGGATTTTTCGGTTTTCGAGGATAGTCTGGATGATCCCGAATCGACTGTGGAACATAAGAAGTATGTATTGTCTATGCTCGCGACCTCACGACAGGTAAAAGCATACAGGATATTGGAAGAATATGCCCAGGCTCCGGATCCGGATGTGGCAGACTGGGCATATATGGCTTTGATGGAAAGCCGTATCGCTCTGGAATCCGAACTGTCGGACGAGAAGCAGATTTATATCTCTACCGGTTTGGGAGGAAAAGGGGAGAAGTTGCGTTTTTATGTGCTGATCCTGGCGAATGAGCTGAAACCGTTCTTGGAGTATCAGAAGAAAGTGATTGAACGTGAATTCCCCTATTCCTTGGAAAAGGCGGGTTGCGAAATCGAGCGGTTGACAATAGGTGAAAAATGTATGGAGCTGGTTTTCCTGATCCCTGTCCGGGCAGATATCAAGCAGGCGCTGGACAAGGTGATCAACGAATGTAACCAGTATGGAAACTTTCTTTCGCAGGTCTTCACGATCACGAATGTGAAGGAGTTGTCGGCCGAGGAAGTGGAAGAGATTATAAAAAGAATGGAGGAAACAGTCAAGCAAGCCATTAAATATGGTATAGTGGGAGTGAGTAATACGGTGATAACCGCCGTTGTCATCTGGATCATGATGAAGTTGTTCGGATGTTCGGATGTTGTTTCGAATATGGTCGGTTATGTAGCAGGCGTATTGAATAGTTTTATATGGAATAAGCAATGGACATTCCGAAGTTCGGCTGGATGGATCGGCAGTGCCGTCCGTTTCGGTGTCGTGTTCGGAGTGTGTTATCTGTTGCAATTGGGGCTTTTAGTGTATGTCCTGAATCCATACCTGTCGATCGACCCATATTATAACCAATTGATAGCAATGGCTTTTTACACGGTGATTAATTTTATCATGAATAAGTTTTATACGTTTAAAGCTTAAATGCAGATGAAGAAACTTGCGGTCATAGTCCCTTGTTATAACGAGGAGTTGGTCATTGCCGAATCATACCGGCGTACACGGGAGGCGTTGCATAAGCTCCCTGTTTTAACGGAAATTATCTATATCAACGACGGCAGTAGAGACCGGACGCGTCTGATGCTGGACGAGATCGCGGCTTCCGATCCGCAGGTGAAGGTGATCCATTTCTCCCGTAACTTCGGACATCAGCCGGCTGTCACGGCAGGTATCAACAATTGCGATGCCGACTTGGCTGTCATTCTGGATGCCGATATGCAGGACCCTCCCGAACTTATCCCATCCATTCTCGAATTGCAGGAAAAGGAGCAGGCGAACGTGGTTTATTGCGTCCGCAAGTCCCGCGAAGGGGAAGGGCTTTTCAAGAAAGTGACGGCGAAGGCTTTTTACCGTATGCTGAACTACATGAGTGATGTGAATTTCCCGTTAGATACAGGCGATTTCCGCTTGATAGACCGCAAGGTGATGGATCAGTTCGACCGTTTTCAGGAGCGTGGAAAATATATTCGCGGACTGATCAGCTGGGTAGGCTTCAAGCAGGTTCCTTTCTATTATGAACGAGAGGCACGTATTGCCGGAGAAACGAAATACCCGTTCAGCAAAATGTGGAAGTTTGCCACCACCGCTATGCTTTATTTCTCCAAGAAACCGTTGCGCCTGGCGACAAGCTTGGGCTTTATCGCCGTATTGGTCGGCATCGTTCTGGCCGTCTGGTTTACTTTAGGCAAGATATACGGCTTCAGCAATGCTGAAACAGGTTGGACTTCCATCATGACCTCCGTTATTTTCTTTGGCGGCGTTCAATTGCTGACAGTCGGTGTGTTAGGGCAATATATCGGCATCTTGTTTGACGAGATCAAAGCACGTCCGGAATATATTATCGATGAGAAGAAGAATTTCTAATCTGAATCTGGCTATTCGTGAATAAATACCCCATCGATCCAGATCGTAGCCTTTTGTCCTTTGAATTTGAGCAGGACATAATTCGGATCAGCCGGTCCTAACGGGAAGTGTGCGATAAACCATTCCTGCCAGAGCTCCTTTTTTATTTCAGCATCGGTAATTACCTCTACCTCTCCGGTTAATGCCACGCTATTGCCATTTTCGCTATAGCATAAGCCTGCTTTGGGATTCAGACGGAAATCTTTCGTTTTCAGAGAGTCGTTGCCGGTTGCCATCCAGACCACGGAATATCCTTCCGATTTGATTTTGCTCATGGGGACAGGGCGGGGATACCCTTCTTCGTTGACGGAAGTAATAACCACAACCTCGCAACGTTGCAATAACTGTTCTGCTTTTTCTTTCATAAGTTTCATATTTCAATGTTTTATTAGTTACGTGCAAATGTAGGGGTGGAACTGCCCTGCTCTATTGTAAAAAACGACTTTTTCATTCCAGGTAAGTCAGCAAGACATCTTCGGGGATAGGGATCGAGAGGAAAGAAGCCGGTGTATTGCCGGATAACTGCCGGATTTCCTTATTGAAGTGGGAGAGGTCGTAATAGCCCGCTTCAACGGCAATCGTAAGCAGGTTGTCCGGTATGCAATTTTTTCAGCAGGTCGATGGTGTTTCTGAATTTCATGATCCGGCTGTATTCTTTTTGGAGTATAGCCGGTATATGCTTTGAATTTGCGTTCGAAATGACGTTGGCAAATGCAGATTTCATCCATCAATTGCAGGATCGGGAGACGCCCTTTCGAGCGATTAATCTGCTGCACGGCGAACGGGATCTGAGGATCAATCTCATAGTTGTCTTTCAGGCGGTGGATAAGGAACCGTTCGATCAGGCAAATCTGCTGCTGTAAAGTCTGTGCTTCACATAATGATTCGGCAAACGAGTCTGTAAAGAGAAGCGTCAAGTCGTTGCAGCTTATCCTCTGGTTCGTAAATTCAGAGAGAGGCGGTTTGCAGAAAGCGGTTAACCCGCAAGGATGGAAACGGACTCCCAGCATGTGAACGCTCGGCGTGTTCGTGACCAATTCCGAGAAAGTAGTCATCGGACCGACGAAGAAGCAACGATAGGGTTGCATGACCGGCTGGTTCGTGCCGACACATTGTGCAGTGTCTCCAATGGAAAAGATAAAGTCGCAGCAACCGTCCGGCAATATTTTGAAGTACGTGCCGAGTTCGGTTTTTCCTTTGAATACCCAATATTTATCAATGTAGGCCGACAATAGTCCGCAAGGTTGATATTCCGTGTACATATTTTTCTTGTTTTAGCGCGTGGCGAACGGGTGGATTACCGAACAAATCTGAGTCACCAGCCTGCGGATATTTTCTCTCGCAAATTCCGGTTCCATCGCTTTCTCCATTGTGACTGGACCGGGTGTGATCGAGAATATTCCCTGGAAGCCGGCCCGGTTCATTTGAGCTGCATCTTCTATGCTTCCTGCAAGTACTATGACGGGAATATTTTGTTTCCGGGCCTCTTCCAAGATACCGGAAGGCACTTTCCCCATCACTGTTTGCCGATCAGCCCGTCCTTCACCGGTAAAGATCAGGTCGGCTCCCGTTATTCTCTTACCGAAGTCCAGCACGTCGAGCATCAGGCGGATACCCGGTTTCAACTCGGCATTCAGGAACGCAAGGAAACCTCCGCCCATTCCTCCGGCTGCCCCGGCTCCGGGGATATCCGAAATGTCTTTGCCAGTAGTCGACAGGATAACCCGTGAAAGTGCCTGCATACCGGTATCCAGTTCTTTGACCATCTTGGCATCGGCTCCCTTTTGCGAAGCGAAGACGTAAGCCGCCCCGTCAGACCCGCAGAAGGGATTGCGTACATCGCAGGCAATCGTGAAGCGGGCCTCCTTTAAAGCCGGATGTACGGCAGATGTATCGATGGAGGCTACCTGCGACATGATCCTGCCTCCTGTCCCCAACAGATTTCCCCGCTTGTCCAGGAAACGGAACCCTAAGGCTTGCAGCATACCTAACCCTGCATCGTTGGTGGCACTGCCGCCTATGCCCACGATAAAATGGCGGCAACCTTGTTCGAGGGCGTCGAGAATCAGTTCTCCCGTCCCGTAAGTAGTCGTCAGCATCGGATTCCTTTTTGTCTTCGGGAACCAAAGGCAAGCCGCTGACGGCTGCCATCTCGATCAGAGCTGTTTGCCCGTCGCCCGAAATACCGTACCGTCCCTGCACGAGCTCCATCAAAGGACCGTGTGCCGGCAGGGTCCGGTATTTCCCTTTGTTGCGGAGGTGAGTATGTCTAACATTCCTTCGCCTCCGTCGGCGATCGGAAACAGCAAGGTCTCGCAATCGGGAAAGATCGTTTTGATACCTTCCATTACTGCACTTCCGGCTTCTTCCGAGGTCAGGCAGCCTTTAAAAGAGTCGATGGCTATTATTGCTTTATTCATTTTATCCGTCTTATAATGCTTCAGATGGTTTGTGAGTTCAAATGTATCTAAAGTTTATGAGAAATGACGGATTTCCAGAGAGAAAACAAAGCAATAAATAGATGCTCATTGGGAACAATTAGGTTAAAAAGAATGTTCCTTAAATAGAATTCAACATAAAAACAACTGAAATATGAAAGCAAATATAGGATTGATCGGGCTTGCCGTGATGGGCGAGAACCTGGCGCTCAATATGGAGAGCAAAGGTTTCACGGTTGCCGTATATAACCGGAGCGTACCCGGCGAAGAGGGAGTCGTAGACCGTTTTATCAATGGCCGGGGCAAAAGCAAACGTTTTATCGGAACGCATTCGATCGAACAATTGGTCGACTCGGTGAAAAGTCCTCATATCATCATGATGATGGTCAAAGCGGGGCGTCCTGTAGACGAGCTGATCTCGCAATTGCTCCCTTTCCTTTCGTCTGGCGATGTAATTATCGACGGAGGCAATTCTGACTTCCACGACACGGAACGTCGTGTGAAGGAGTTGGAAAAGAAAGGGATCTATTTCGTCGGAACCGGAATTTCGGGAGGCGAGGAAGGAGCCTTGCACGGCCCGTCTGTGATGCCCGGAGGTTCGGTGGAAGCTTGGCCGCTGGTGAAAGACATCTTGCAGGGAATTTCCGCCAAGTTGGACGATGGTTCGCCTTGCTGCGAGTGGATCGGAGCGGGGGAGCCGGCCATTTTGTGAAGATGGTGCACAACGGCATCGAATATGGGGATATGCAGCTTATTTCCGAAGCCTATTCGCTGCTGAAAAACCGGAAAGGATTGGACAACGATGCGATGGCCGTCGTCTTTGACGAATGGAACGGAGGAGAATTGGATAGTTTCCTGATCGAGATAACCGCCAATATTCTGCGTTTTCGTGACGAAGACGGAAAACCGTTGTTCGACAAGATATTGGATGTCGCCGGACAGAAGGGAACCGGCAAATGGAGCGCGATCGCGGCGATGGACGAGAATGATCCGCTGACGTTGATCACCGAAGCGGTTTACGCCCGCTTGCTCTCGGCCTTGTATCCCGAACGAATAAAGGCGGCAAGCCTTTATAGTGGAAAGTTGAAAGTGGAAAGTGGAAAGTTATCAGACAACGCTCAACTTTCAATTGAGGACGTCCGTCAGGCACTATACGCAGCCAAGCTGATTTCCTATGCACAGGGATTCTCCTTGCTTCGCCACGCTTCCGAGCATTATGGTTGGGATTTGGATTACGGGACGATTGCCCGCATCTGGCGTAAGGGGTGTATCATCCGTTCCGTCTTCCTGCAAAAGATCACGGAGGCATACCGGAAGGACCCGGACTTGGAAAACCTGCTCTTCGATGACTTTTTCCACACTAAGATACAGGAGGCTCTTCCTGCCTGGCGCCGGGTTGTCGCCGAAGGTGCGCTGAGCGGTGTCGTGTCGCCCTGCCTGCCATGAGTTCAGCTCTAAACTATTTTGATGGGTTGCGCACGCTGTATTCGGCAGCGAATATGATTCAGGCTCAACGCGACTATTTCGGCGCTCATACTTATGAACGTACCGATCGCGAACGTGGTCATTTCTTCCACACCAATTGGACTGGGGAAGGAGGCAATACGGTTTCGGGCACGTATAGCGTCTGATTCTACTGTTTTGGAACTTTCCGAAAACCTCAAAAATAGTTTTTGAAGCTTTCGGAAAGTTCCGCCATCCTCAAAAATGTTTTTTGAGGCTTTCGGGAGTTCCGCTGCTTTAAAAATGATTTTTGAGGTTTTCGGAAAGTTCTGACATCATTAAATTAAAAAAGCAAATGAAAACAGCAAGTAATCAATTATTAGTCATATTCGGAGCTTCCGGCGACCTGACGGGGCGGAAGCTCTTGCCCTCGCTCTACGAATTGCACGTTCGGGGCTTATTGCCGGAACGTTTCTGCATCTTGGGGGCGGCCCGTACGGAATATACGGATGACGAGTACCGCGCTTTCGAAAAGGTGCATATCCGGGAATCCCTGAAGAACAAGGAGGTGGACGATGTTGAACTGGACAGTTTCCTCCGCCGTGTCTTTTACCTTGCGTTCGATTCGACCAATTCCGCCGGATACCATAAACTGAAAGATCGTATCCATCAGTTACGGCAAGAGCAGCAGTTGCCGGACAAGATCATCTATTATCTTGCCACGCCGCCGGTGATGTACGAGTTGATCCCGACCTGCCTGAAAGAAAACGGGATGAATGTTGCCGGAAGCGAGGACGGTTGGCGCCGCGTGATCGTGGAGAAGCCTTTCGGAACGAGCCTCGAATCGGCCGAACGTCTGAACAAGCATCTCATCCATATCTTCGATGAGAAGGAAATTTACCGTATAGACCATTATCTGGGGAAAGAGACGGTGCAGAACATCCTGGTTCTCCGTTTCTCCAACGGCATATTCGAACCGTTGTGGAACCGTAATTACATCGACTCGATCGAGATCAGTGCCTCGGAAACACTTGGCGTGGAGAATCGCGGGAAATATTATGACGGGGCGGGAGCCTTGCGCGACATGATCCAGAACCATCTGATGCAACTGATGGCATTTACGGCGATGGAGTCGCCTTCGGTGTTTGACCCGGAGCCGATCCGCGACGAGATCGTGAAGGTGTTCCGCGCTTTGCGTCCGTATAAGACGCATGATATGGACAACCTGATTGTGCGTGGCCAGTACGACGGCTATCGGGAAGAGAAGAATGTGGCGCCTGACTCCCACTACGGAGACGTACGTCGCTATGAAAATGTTTATCGATAACTGGCGCTGGAGCGGTGTGCCGTTCTATATCTTTACTGGGAAGAAATTACCGGGAAAAGAGTTCGAGATCGTCGTGAACTTCAAGTCTACTCCTCACCAGCTTTTCGTCGGACAATGCTCGGGAGGTTCCTGCAACAAATTGACCATCCGTATCCAACCGAACGAGAGTATATCCTTGAAGTTCGGGCTGAAAATGCCGGGAGCCGGTTTCGAGGTGAAGCAGGTGGGTATGGATTTTCGCTATGATTCGCTTTCGAAGAACTATCTGCCCGATGCCTATGAACGCCTGTTGCTCGATGCCATGTTGGGCGATTCCACCCTGTATGCTCGTAGCGACGCTTTGGAGGCTAGCTGGCGGCTGATCGACCCGATCCTTCATCATTGGAAGAGGAGGGTGCGAAGAACCTGTTCTTCTACGCCCCCGGTGAAGACGGCCCGATCGAAAAGGCCAAGTTGGGGATGACACCGAAGGATTGCCCTTGCCAAAGTTGTCAATGATAAAAAAGGATCATTATGATCATAGAGAATTTTAAAGATGATAAAGAGGCCCTCCGGGCAATGACCGGAGAGCTTGTCCGGTATATGGACCGGAAAGATGACGGCCTGCCTTTCAACCTCGCTTTGTCGGGAGGAGGGACGGCACAGAAGATGTTCGCTCTTTGGGTGGATGAATATAAGGATAAGATCGACTGGGATGCGATCCGTTTCTTTTGGGTCGATGAACGATGTGTTCCGCCAACTGACCCGGACAGTAATTATGGACATGCAAACGAGCTTTTGTTCAAGCCGCTGCATATACCCGTCGGTCATGTGCACCGCATTCATGGAGAAGTGGAACCTGGTACGGAAGCGATGCGTTATTCGCGTGTCGTGAAAGAGTATCTGCCCCGGCACGGGCAATTGCCCTATTTTGATTGCATCATCTTGGGTATCGGAGGTGATGCGCATACTGCGTCCATTTTTTCCGGATACCTTGCCGCTGTTGACGGACAGCCGTAATTACGCCGTTTCCCAACATCCCGAATCCCATCAGTTCCGTATCACGATGACCGGCCCGCTGATCCTGAACGATTCGCCGTTGCTGGTCCCGGTCTTGGGGACGGGAAAGAAAGAGATGCTCGAAGAGCTGAAAAAAGGCTATTCGGCAACCCATCCTACGCCTGCCGCCTATATCCTTACTCATGCGGTAGAGGCGTTTGTATACACGACCTTATGATAAGGTGGGGTGGAGTGAGAATAAAAAAAGAGGTTCAACTGCAAAAAATGATGCTGCTGAACCTCTTTTTTTGTTGTAATTTATTATTTCGATGTTTTCATCGAGAGCTTTTCCAAGAAGTAAACGATGGCGTAGCCTAAAACCATCAGGCCGACAGCTTCCCAAACAAGTTGATTCGGCATGATGTTGGCTTCGACTAAAGGCTTTACAATGCCGTGGCTGTCCGTATAAGTCTCGATCGTTTCCTTCCAGGGCCAAACCTTGTTTAGCGAACCGAGCATAAAACCGGCCAATACGGAGATCGTAATGTCGTGGAACCGGCGGAGAGCGAACGAAAGCACACGGGAGAAACTGGTGATACCGATTGCCGCACCGCAGATAAACACTAACATTACGGGAATATTGAATGTCTTTACCGCCTCCATGATATAAAAATATTTGCCTAACAGCACTAAAATGAAACTACCCGATATACCCGGCAGGATCATGGCACAGATGGCTATCGCTCCGCAAAGGAAGATAAAGAACTGGTTGGAAGGTGTCTCGGCTGGTGTCGCAACCGTTATGTAGAATGCAATAACGATCCCGATGATATAACTCAGGATCGTTTTCCAATCCCATTTCTTGATATCTTTGGAAACGAACCAGGTGGAAGCAAGTACCAATCCGAAGAAGAAGGACCAGACCAGAATAGGGTGGTCTGTCAACAGCCAGGTAATGATTTTTGCCAATGAGAAGATACTGATCCCGATCCCTGCAATGATGGATAGCAGGAAGTTGGCATTGATTGCTTTCCAGAATGCCGCGATTTTTCCGGTAAAAAGCAGTTTGAGACTGGCTCCGTTAATGCTTTTGATCGAGTCGATCAACTCTTCATAGATTCCGACAATGAAGGCGATGGTCCCGCCTGATACGCCAGGCACGACGTCTGCCGCACCCATACCCATGCCTTTTAGAACTAAGAGGCCGTAGTCTTTTTAGATTTCTTTTCATGTTTAATTATTATTATCCTTATTCTTGAGGAATTCTTTCGCCAGGTCTTCCGGTGGAATATGTTTGCTGCCGATACGCTCGATTATCCCTTCATAACTGAGCCCGGCATTTTTTAGATAATCGAGCAATTCTTCGGGAGATGTCTGCCTGTAGTGCTCACCGAAATGTTTCATATCTCCTTTTGCCAGATATGCCATTGCCATATGAAGATGCATATAAGGCATTTCCGGACTGCCTTCCAACACTTTCTTATAGTATTGTAAGGCTTTGTCAATATCTCCTTTCATAAACAAATATTGGCCGGCACGGTATAAGCTCTCGAAGTCTTCTTGCTGCTTGTCTTCCACTTGGTCGAGGGCGGTGAAAAGGCGTTCAGTTGCTTCCATAGCCTTGTGTTCGTCTCCGTTTTCCAGATATGTAAGGGCCAGTAAGGAAAGGATGCGGATATTCTTCGGGAATAGCCTGGACGCTTGCATCAGGGCATCAGAGGCTTCTTTGTCACGTCCTGTTTCGACACAACATCGGATATAATTGATATAAATGCTTGAATCTTTCAGCTGACGGTTCTGTCTTAGTAGCTCTTTCAGCAAAAACATAAGCCTTTTCGTAGTTCTCCAGCTTAATGTAGCATTCGGCAAGCAGGGAGTGATGCGAATGTGGATATCGTCGGTCGTTGCAATATCATTATATACCTCGATTGCCTTCTCGTAATTTTCGTTCATGTACAGGCAATAGGCCTTCAGAATCTTCAACTCTTCGTTCGAATCGTCGCATGTGAGGGCAAAGTCGAATGCTTCGATCGCTTTCTCATAGTCTCCGCTGATGGAATAGAGGCGACCCAAAGTGAACCAGTAGTCGTTGGAGTAGGGGTTCTTGTCGATCAGTTCGTTACAGACCTCGATCGCTCTTTTTATATCGCCCTCTATTTCTAAATTATAGCAAAGCTCGTCTTTCAGGATCAGGTTGTCCGGGAAAAGCATAAGTCCGCGATTGATGAAATCGTGTGCTTCCTTAGTCATTTCCACATCCCCTAAGATTGGTGCGATATATTCGAATAGCGTTTCTAAATACTCGCATTTGTTGGCGATGAGTTTTTCTACATGTCCGATTACTTTGTCATACGAATCTTGCATGACGTAACATTCGAGACGCAGCATGTCGAGATCTTGATTGTCGGTTCAGCTATTGATTCGATCAGAGCGAGCGCACTGTCATAGTCCTCGTTGTAGACATACGACTTGCATTGCCTGATCTGCAAATCGGGATTACCGGGATGAAGCCGTAGCCCTAGAGCCAGGACTTCATCATAGTAAGTATAATCATCAGATTCTTCAAAACTGTCCAACAGTTCATCGATTTCATCGGCATCAAAATAGGCGTCCTTACCTTCCTGGTGGCCGGTCAGATAACGTTGTAACAGGCGTGAAATATCTTTTTTTCTTCATACTATATAATTGTTAATCAATGTGCCAATATGCCAATGCAATTGCATTCTTCCATTGGCACATTATCCCATTGGGATATTATTTATCTTTTTACCTTGCTCCATGTATCTTTCAAGGATACTGTGCGGTTGAAGACTAATTTATCGACTGTAGAATCTTTATCTACATTGAAATAGCCGATACGCTGGAACTGTAGGTAGTCGAGCGGTTTGGAGTCTGCCAGGAACTTTTCGACATAACAATTTGTCAATACTTTCAAGGAGTCCGGGTTGATGATCTCTTTCATTGCTTCTAAAGGCGAGCAGTTTTTTGCTTCGCGGATAGCCGCCATCTCGTCGCGCGGGTTTTCCACTTTCCACAGGCGGTCGTATAGACGGACTTCTGCCGGCAGACAGTGTGCACAACTCAACCAATGGAGCGTACCTTTTTACTTTCCGGTTGCTGTCCGGCATTCCGCTCTTGGTGTTCGGGTCGTATTCGCAATAGATTTCCGTAATCTCGCCGTTCTCGTCTTTCTTGCAGCCTGTACATTTTACGATATAAGCGTTTTTCAAGCGAACTTCCTGGCCGGGAGTCATACGGAAAAATTTCTTCGGAGCATCTTCCATAAAGTCTTCCCGTTCGATCCACAGCTCGCGGCTGAATTCGATCGTATGGCTACCTGCCGACAGATCTTCCGGATTGTTGATCGCCTCCATCTCTTCCACTTGCCCTTCCGGATAATTGGTGATAATGAGTTTAACCGGGTTCAACACGGCCGATACACGGGTTGCACGAGTATTGAGGTCTTCGCGGACGGCACTTTCCAGTAGCGCAAATTCATTCAGTGCATCATAAGTGGTATAGCCGATCTTGTCGATGAACTTATGAATTGCTTCCGGTGAATAACCGCGACGGCGGAAACCGCAGATTGTCGGCATACGGGGATCGTCCCAGTCGTGTACCAAGCCTTCTTTTACAAGGATCAGCAGGTTGCGTTTGCTCATCAGCGTGTAACTTAGGTTCAGTTTATTGAACTCCGTCTGACGCGGACGGTTGTCGTTCAGATCCTTGCCCTCTTTCAACCAGTCGATGAACAGATCGTACAACGGACGATGCACGACAAATTCAAGTGTACACAACGAGTGAGTGACACCTTCGAAGAAGTCGCTCTGTCCGTGTGCAAAGTCGTACATCGGGTATGCTTTCCACTTGTCGCCCGTACGGTGGTGCGGAGTCTTGACGATACGGTAGATGATCGGGTCGCGGAAGTGCATGTTTGGATTTGCCATGTCGATCTTGGCACGCAATACCATCGAACCTTCTTCCAACTCGCCGCTGTTCATCTTGTGGAACAGCTCCAGGTTCTCTTCGATCGGGCGGTCACGGTAGGGACTGTTTGTTCCCGGTTGTGTCGGTGTCCCCTTCTGGGAGGCGATCTGTTCGGAAGTCTGCTCGTCGATGTATGCTTTTCCCTCCTTGATCAACTGGATAGCGAAGTCCCAGAGTTGCTGGAAGTAGTCGGATGCGTAATATATGTTATTCCAGTGGTAACCCAACCATTCGATGTCTTCTTTGATGGCGTCCACATATTCCAGATCTTCTTTTACCGGATTGGTATCGTCGAAGCGTAGGTTGCAAACACCTCCATATTTTTGTGCAATGCCGAAATCCAGACAGATGGCTTTGGCATGTCCGATATGCAGGTATCCGTTTGGTTCGGGCGGGAAGCGTGTTTGCACACGTCCCTTGTTTTTGCCTTCCGCCAAATCTTTTTTCCACCATTGCTTCAATGAAGTTCAAGCTCTTTTTACCTTCTTCTTCGTTTGTTTTGATATCGCTCATCTTTGTAGTTAATTTGTCTATTCAAAGTTTGCAAAGATAGTGAAATAAAGGCCGGAATGCAACTGTTTTGCAACTTTTCTTTTGTCCTGTTTTTTCAGAAGGGAAGAGCTCTCGCACGCATTTCTCTTTTCGAACGAAGTGAGAGAGATTTACTTTTCTTTACTTTACTTTTCTTTTCTTTGTGTACTTAAATGCCGTTTTGGGGGAGTTTTTTCCGACAAAACCCGAGTTTTGGAGAAATTTATTATTTGACTTATTGTTGTTTTTGATGGTTGAAAAAGCACTTGTTTTTGTCTGTATTGATATCTGAATACACTTGCATGGAACAGTAATTACACTTGCATGGAATTACAAATGCACTTGTATGGATTTCCTCGCTGTCTTTAGGTTAGGGTTATTGTATTAAATCAGGCTTATTAGAAGCGCAATGTTTAAGAAGGTTACAAGTGCTCCTAAAGTGACTAAAATGATCGTTGTGGATCGTGAATTCACAAATTTGCCCATCACTTTTTACTGGATGTCAGGTAAACTTGTGTAAAAACTGTGATTGGTAACTGTATACTTAGCAGCATCTGCGAATAGATCAAGCCTTTGAACGGATCACCCACGACAAATATGATAAGCAGGGCTGGGATGAACGACAACAAGACTCCTAATTTGGAATGGAGGTCTTTGTGGTTATAAGCTTCACCATATAACCCTGCAAAGATGGATGCTCCGGCTATTCCAGAGGTGATTGTGGAGGAAATACCTGCCAGCAGGAGTGCTCCGGCGAATATGATACCTGCATTATTTCCGACCAATGGTACTAATAGCTGTTGTGCCTGGTCCAGTTCGTCTACCGCAATATTCTGTTTGAAGAAGGTTGCTGCTGCCAGTATAATCATGGCAGAGTTGATCGCCCAGCCGATAACCATCGATAACAGTGTATCGTAGAACTCATATTTCAATTGTTTTTTGATCACCGATTCGTCCTCAAGGTTCCATTCGCGGCTCTGTATGACTTCCGAGTGAAGAAACAAATTGTGGGGCATGACAACGGCTCCCAGTACACTCATGATGATTAGCATGGAGTTCTCCGGGAAAGTCGGTTTTATCCATCCTTCGATGGCTGCTTCCCATTGTACGTCTACTAATGCCAGCTCATAGAGAAACGAAAGTCCGATGATTGAGACGAACATGATAATCCAGCGTTCTATTTTGCTGTACGTATTGGTAAGTAACATTCCGAGGCAGACAACCGTCACGATGACTGCGCCTACTTTGATTGGCATTCCGAATAGCATCCGCAGAGCAATGGCACCTCCCAACACCTCGGCAAGCGAGGTCGAAATGCTGGCCAGCATGGCGGAGATCAGGATGGGACGGCTCAGTACGCGTGGCATATATTTGTTGGTTGCCTCCGAAAGGCAAAGTCCAGTCACGATCCCCAAGTGGGCGACATTATGCTGGATGATGATCAGCATGATGGAAGAAAATGTGACAACCCAGAGCAAGGCATAACCGAATTCGGAGCCCGCAGCCAGATTGGTAGCCCAGTTCCCCGGATCGATAAAACCTACGGTAACAAGTAATCCTGGCCCGATATACTTTAACAGGTCCAAAGCGCCGGCACTCGGACGGTGGTTGATTTTGAGTTTGTCTAATATGTTCATATTAATAGTTTATGTTATTGTTGTGCATGATGATTCATCAGTGAACTAACAAATAAGGCAAGCCTACGATATTATACACCGATAAATTCTCATTTACCATCCAAAGATATAAAATATTTAATGGTGGAAATGTTTATGATAATTGATAATTTTTATCGGCTGATTATTTCCCTTTTAGGGGAATGTCAGTACGAATGTTGTCCGTTTGGCGGCCGGTGCGCTCTTCAGGGCGATGCTGCCTCCCGAAAGGCGCATGATCTGACGGGAGATGGATAGTCCGATGCCACTGCCGCCCTCTTTTGGTGGTAAAGAATGGAACGAAAATGTGTTCGGCCTCTTCTTGCGGAATAACAGGCCCGTTATTGCTGACTTCAATCAGGACGGCTTCTTCTTCGTTACAATAGGCTTTTACTTCGATTAGACCATCCGCTTGCTCGCAACCGATTGCCTGCATGGCGTTTTTCAGCAGATTCAAGACAACTTGCGAGATCAAATTCTCGTCTGCATAGACGATCAGGTCGGAAGGCTCTACACTGACGTTGATCGTAATGTTGGGAAAATTAGTATGATGTCGAGCCAGCTTTACCATGCGTTCCGCAAATTTCTGGACATAAAATAGAGTGGGCTCCGGCGTCGGAATATGCGTGAATTTACGGTATGACTCCACAAAAGAAATTAGGCTCTTCCCTGTTGTGCTGATTACTTCCAACCCGTTGCGTATCTCGTCATCCGCGTTTTGGTGCAAAGAGAGAAGTGTGTCGCTTAGAGATGTGATAGGAGTGACTGAATTCATGATTTCATGCGTTAAGACGCGTGTCAGGCGAATCCATGAATCGATTTCCTTATCGTCCAGCTCACTATTAATGTCGTTAATTGCTAAAATGCGTACATGTTTGTCCTGTAGTGTCATTTCCGAAACACGGATAGACAGGTGAACGTTGCCACGTTCATTGGTAAAAGATATCTGATGTTTGTCGCCAGGTTGGATGTTTTGTATGACGGTTTTCAGGTTCTCGTCTATACGAGCAAGCTGGCGTACATTCGTAAAGACGGCTAGTCCGAGCAAGCGCAAAGCCTCGTTGTTCGTCTGATAAATCACACCGTTGTCATCGAGCACTATAATACCAGTATTGACGCAGTTCATAATCAGTTCGTAATATTTTTCTTTCTGGGCGGCATCCGCTTTGGCCTGGAAAAGAATCTGCGTGATGCGGTTAAGCGATTCGCTAACCAGTTTGTCGTTCGACGAGCGTCCACGTGTCGCATATCGGAAAGCATAGTCACTGTTGTCTATCGCATCGAACATGAAAGCTACCTTTCGGGCGTTTCGCTTGTCGGACAGCAGGACTAACCTGAGGAAGAAGGACCACACGGATAAGATCGGGACAAACCACACCCATTCCTGCTGGAGAACTAAATAAGTACCGGCTATTGTCAGAAGTATGAAAACAGCAATACGGAGATAGAAATTATGGTAAAGTCCTTTCAACAACATTATAGTTCGTATCGTTTAATCTTGTTGTATAAAGTCTGGCGGGAAATACCTAACTGGCTTGCAACAAGTGACAAATTTCCACTATACTTGTCCATCGCGTTTTTACTCATGTTATATTCCATCTCTTCCAAGGTTGTCGCCTCTTTTGTCACCGGCTTTTTTTCGCCCGTGGAAAATCGAAATCGTTGCCGTCCAACACACTCCTTTCGGCAATGATGACGGCTTTTTCGATTGTGTGTTCGAGTTCCCGGATATTCCCGAACCAAGGTTGCGCTTTCAGCTTCTCTTTGGCATCCAGGCTGAGACACATGGCTGTTTTTCCATATATCTTGGTATATTTGGAAAGGAATATTTCGGTAAGGGGTACGATGTCTTCCGGTCGTTCTCTGAGTGGCGGTATCTCCACATGAATCGTATTGATACGATAGAGCAGATCCTCGCGAAAATCTCCTTTCTGTACCATTTCCTGTAAGTCACGGTTGGTGGCACAAATCAGGCGAATATTGACCGGGATAGGCGTATTGCTTCCTACACGGACGATGCTACGGCGTTGCAAAGCAGTCAATAATTTGGCTTGCAAATGGTAGGAGAGATTTCCTATCTCGTCAAGAAACAGTGTACCTTTGTTGGCAACCTCGAATTTCCCCGGACGGTCTGCCCGAGCATCGGTAAATGCACCTTTGACATGTCCAAACAATTCGCTTTCGAAAAGAGTTTCCGTGATGGCCCCCCATATCGACTGGGACCAATGTTTCCTTTTTCCGGTTGGAAAGTAGATGGATCTCGCGGGCAAGCATCTCCTTACCTGTCCCGTTTTCCCCAGTCACCAATATGTTGGCATCCGTCCGGGCTACTTTTTCAATTAGGGGAACGAAGTTGCTGCATGGCGTTACTTTCCCCCAAAACATTCCGCTTTCTTTGGAAACGACGAGTTTGTCTGTGGCGATCGAAATGCCTTTACGGTTTGCCGTCCGGATATTATAGGCCGTTTTCAATGTTTCCAGCAGTTTGGCGTTATCCCAGGGCTTGACCACGAAATCGGCCGCTCCTTCCTTGATTCCCCGTACGGCAAGGTCGATGTCCGCATAGGCCGTGAAAAGAACGACCTGTATCGAAGCATCTTCCTTTTTTATTTCCGAAAGCCAGAACAACCCTTCGTTGCCGGTATTGATACCGGCACTGAAATTCATATCCAGTAAAACCACATCAATATTTTCATCATGCAGTGTGGCTTTTATTTTATTGGGAGTAGAGATCGTGATCACCTTCTCGAAGTAAGTGCCTAACAGCATCTGTACTGCGGTAAGGATTCCTTTGTTGTCGTCAACTACCAGTATAGTGCCTTGTTTTGTCATCTGTTTTTCTTGTATGTCTGCTGCAAAGATAATTTGTTCTGCTGAGTAACTGATAATTTAAAAGAAATTTTGTTGTTTTACTGGTAGTCTTGTTTTTTTGTCTGCCACTAATTATTAATTAGGGCATATGCCCAACTATCTTTATGCCATTATCGAACTTATCCGAGCAGAATAGAACCCTGCTCGGATGACGGTCATTGTCTAATTCTTTTACAGTATTGTCTAATTTTTTGACACTTGGTAAAAGTACTGAATTTGTTAACATGTTGTGATATAATGTTTTGACTGTTTTGGCACGCTCTTTGCATTTTATCAGGTAGAAAATAATATAGCAATGAAAAGAATTATATTTACAACAGTACTTTCTTTTGCTCTGGCAGCCTCGATAATGGCGCAGAATAAAATATGGAGTTTGGACGATTGCATGCGCTATGCAGTGGAGAACAGTCCGAAGGTAAAGCAGCAGCTTTATACCAATAATACATACAAGGCTGAACATCAGTCCGCCATAGCCTCTTTTTTTTGCCTTCGATAAGTACACAAGTAGACGCTCAGTACCGATTCGGACGCTCTGTAGACCCGGAAACGAATACCTATGTAAACACTTCCACCTTTAATAACGGTTATGGGGTATACGCTTCTTTGCCGCTTTTCAGAGGTGGGCAGTTGATTAACCAATGGCGGTTGGCAAATGTGAATCGCTATATGGGGAGAAATGATTTGCAGAAGCAGAAAGATGATTTGGCAATCAGCATTATGGATGCGTTTATTACGGTTGTCTATTATCAGGGACTGGTGAAAATGTGTTCTGAAAAGTTGGAAGACAGCCAGCGTCTTTTATACAAAACGCGTCGCCAGGAAGAATTGGGTTTGAAAGGGAAGGCAGACGTTGCCCAGATCGAATCGCAGGTAGCTGGTGACGATTACAATCTGACGCATCAGCAGAACCTTTATAATACGGCGATGATGACCTTGAAGAACGCGATGAACTATCCGTCGGATTTGGCACTTGATGTCGATACGGTTGTTCCTCCCGTACAGGATATGTTGACCGAGGAATCTGTCAGTGCCATTCAAGATTATGCTATGGCAAATAATCCGACTGCTTTGCAGGCCGCTTTTCAATTGAAAGCTAGTAAAATGAATTACTTGATAACAAAAGGAAAATTACTTCCGACTCTTTCCGTCGAAGCTGGAATCAGTACCAGTTATTTTGAAAATCTGAAATCGGAAAACGCTCCCGTTGCTTTTAAAAACCAGTTTAAAAATAACCGTGGGGAATATATTTATTTTAGTTTTAGTTTTCCTTTTTTTGACGGCTTGTCTCGGATTACCAATATGCGCCGTGCCCGCAACAATGTCCGGATTGCTTATGAAAAGCAAACCGAAACACTTCGTCAGTTGCAAAGATGTAGAGCAAGCCGTTCTCGATCGGGAGGGATATGCTAAAGAAACGATCCAAATGGAGAAGAAAGTAAAGGCCGATGCTTTGGCTTATCAGATAACCCTGCGTAAATTTGAGGAAGGACTGATGAGTCCACTCGATGTGCAGACAAATGCGACGATTTTGTTGAACTCAAAGGCTGATCTTTTACAGAGGCGTTTGCTGTACATAATGAAGTGCCGTCAGGTTGATTACTATAAAGGACAACCGTTGATTGGGAATTAAAAATCAAGAATTAAAAAATAAAAAAACATACAGTCATGGATATACAATTAGAAAAAAAGAAAGGTTTTCAAAAGAAGCATATTCCTTATGTAGCAGGTGGTGCTTTTTTTTTCTTGATTTTGGTGGGATGGATTGTTTTCGGTGATCACGCTTCGACATTGAAAGTGGATGCCCGCGGTGTCAATATAGGGAATGTGACGAAAGAGCAATTTAACGATTTCGTTCGTGTGAACGGTCAGGTACAGCCCATTACGGTTGTGCAGCTCAGCCCGGAAGAAGGTGGTATCGTGCAGGAAAAAGTAGTGGAAGAAGGGGCACAGGTGAAGAAAGGGGATGTGATTATTCGTCTTTCCAATTCAAATCTCGACCTGCAGATCTTGGATGCTGAGGCACAGTTGGCGGAAAAGCAGAACTTTCTTCGTAATACACAGGTGACGATGGAACAGGACAAATTGAACAATCAATTGGAAAAAGCTCAGCTGGATGTCGACATGACACGCTACCGTCGTGCTTATAACCAGCAGAAAAAGTTGTATGAGGAAAACTTGATTGCAAAGGAAGAATTCCTGAAAGCAAAAGAAGATTTTGAGTTGGCAAGTAAGAAATATGACTTGGTTGTGGAACGTTTGCGTCAGGATTCGATCTCTCGTACGATCCAGATGGACGAAATGGAAACTAGTTTGTCTAATATGCGTAAAAATATTGCTTTGGTTCATGAACGCAAGGAACATTTGAATGTCCGCTCGCAGATTGACGGTGAATTGGGATTGTTGGATGTCGTGTTGGGCCAAAATGTTTCGGCCGGACAGAAGATCGGACAAATAAACGATTTGTCGGACTATAAGATCGAAGCTTTGATCGATGAACATTATATCGACCGCGTGAAAAAGGGATTGTCCGCAACATTCGAACGTCAGGGGTCGGATTTTGAATTGAACGTACGCAAAGTCTATCCGGAAGTGCGAGACGGTAAGTTCCGTACGGATTTCGTCTTTACCGGTGAACGCCCAGACAATATCCGTAGCGGACAGACCTATTACATTAATCTGGAACTTGGACAGCCGACAGAAAGTATCATCATCCCGCGTGGAACCTTTTTTCAGAGCACAGGAGGTAGCTGGATATTCGTTCTTGACAAAGACGGCAAGAAAGCATATCGCCGCAAGATCAAGATTGGTCGCCAGAACCCGCAATATTACGAAGTCATCGATGGCCTTGAAGCGGGTGAAAAGGTAATAGTTTCCAGCTATGAAAGCTATAAGGACAACGAGGTGCTGGTACTTGAATAGTGGTTACCGAATGAACCGATTGTAACCGAACATGAGCGAGAAATCAATGACAAATGGAACAGTCACTTCTGCAGATGATAGGGCAGAAGTGACGTTGAAAAAAACTTTTGTGTCCTGACCTATAACGCCAGTTGTATCTTTTCCATTCCTTTGCGGAAGTCTTCCATGATTTCTTTCATGACTTCGGACACGGTCTACATTTCGCGGAATAAGGATGCGACTTGTCCGATTTCCAGTTCGCCTTCTTGAAGATTTCCTTCGAAAATACCTTTCTTGGAACGGCCTTTTCCTAACAGTTCTTTCATTTCCTCGGCGGAAGCCCCACGGGCTTCGGCTTCTTCGACAGCTGTAGTGAATTCTCCTTTCACCAAACGGGTGGGGAAAGTTTTTTCAACAAGAGCTTCGTGTCACCTTCGTTCAGGTTGAGACACAATTGTTTAAAGTTTTCATGTGCGGAACTTTCTTCTGTCAGGGCAAAACGGGTACCGATCTGAACCCCTTCGGCTCCGAGAGCGAAAGTTGCCAGCATGGCGTTACCTGTTCCGATACCGCCGGCAGCAATTAATGGGAGAGTCGTGGCACGGCGTACAGCAGGTATCAGGCAAAGAGTCGTTGTCTCTTCTCGCCCGTTATGCCCGCCAGCTTCAAAACCTTCAGCAACGATAGCATCGACACCGGCTTGTTCACATTTGACAGCAAATTTGGAGCTGCTGACGACATGGGCGACTTTTATCCCGTGTCCTTTTAGAAAGCCTGTCCAAGTTTTAGGATTGCCGGCTGAAGTGAAAACAATCTTCACACCTTCTTCCACCAATATATTCATCAAAGCGTCGATTTCCGGATACATCAAGGGTACGTTCACTCCGAAAGGTTTGTCGGTGGTTGACTGGCATTTACGGATATGTTCGCGTAAAACCTCAGGGTGCATGGAGCCGGCTCCTATCAGGCCGAGACCACCTGCGTTGCTGACTGCCGAGGCCAGCCGCCATCCGCTGCACCAAACCATTCCGCCTTGAATAACTGGGTATTGAATACCGAAAAGTTGGCAAATTCTATTCATATTTATCTTTTATTTAGTACATATAGACTGCAATATTAATAAAATATGTAGCTTATTCTTATCATCTATAGCTATATTTGTAACTTGTCGCAAGTTTTAAGTAAAAGCTATTGAGGATGTTTTTCTGTAGGAGATACCGTCTTTTTTGTTGAAATACGTGACTTATTTTGCTTCAAACAGGCAGAAAAAGTGCCGAAGATTCCCGTTTACAGGCTTTTTACACCCGGATGTGAACGGTCTTGACACCCGAGTGTGAATGATATCGAGACCCGGGTGTCAATGGTCTTATCTTATTATGTTATTGAAAATAAGTCATATGAAGAAAAATATCGGACAGGCAGTTAATGATAGTATGATAGATGGAATCGGCATCCATCATACCTACTATCATTGCTTGTGTCTATTGATATTCAATTGATAAAAGGAAATTAGTGATAGTATGACAGTTGTTTTTCAAATTAATCCTAGTAATAGGATAAAGCTGGCTGATGAAGGCTATGCAAAAAATTTATTTCGGGGAAATTTAAACAGGCTCTTAGTTTAATTCATACCTTTACACCAAGAACAAATAATAATTACAAATATGAATAAAACACTTATGGCTGCTGGACTTGCAGTTGTTTTAGGGGCATGCAACTCATCAAAGAAGAGTGATGGAGTTGATACTTCCGCCGTGAATCCATTCTTTACCGAGTACACGACACCGTTCGGCGTTCCTCCTTTTGAGCAAATCAAAGTAGAACATTACAAACCGGCTTTCCTAAAAGGAATGGAGGAACAAACAGCAGAAGTAGAGGCGATCGTAAACAATCCGGACAAAGCTACTTTTGAGAATACGATTGTTGCACTGGACCGTAGTGGAGAATTGCTTATGAAGGTCGCTTATGCCTTCAGCGGTCAGGCGAGTGTCAACACAAACGACGAGATTCAGGCTCTTGAACAGGAACTTTCACCGTTGCTCTCCAAACATAGTGACGATATCAGCCTGAATCCGAAACTTTTGCCCGTGTGAAGTCTGTATATGAGAATCAGGCGAAGTTGAACTTGGATAAGGAGCAGAAGAAACTGCTTGAAGAAACTTATAAAGGGTTTGTCCGGGGCGGTGCTAACTTAGATGCCGACGAACAGGCGGAGCTTCGTAAACTGAACGAACAGATTTCCATGTTAGAACTGACTTTCGGACAAAATTCGTTAAAGGAGACGAATGCTTTCCAGCTCGTGGTCGATAAGAAAGAAGACTTGTCCGGTCTGCCTGAAACATTGATTGCCGCCGCCGCTACTACAGCTAAAGAGGCCGGACTGGATGGAAAGTGGGTTTTCACATTGCATAATCCGAGTGTGATGCCTTTCCTGCAATATGCCGACAATCGTGCTTTGCGTGAGAAAATCTATAAAGCCTATGTTTGTCGTGGCAATAACAATAATGCAAACGATAACAAGGATGTAATCAAGAAGTTGGTTGTCGCCCGTTTGGAAAAAGCCAAATTATTGGGCTACGAAGACTTTGCCGCATACGTGTTGGAAGAAAACATGGCGAAGAATGAAAAGAATGTATACCATTTGTTGAACAAGATCTGGATTCCCGCTCTTGTAAAAGCGAAGGAAGAGCTGGCGGATATCAATGCCGAGATTAAGAAAGAAGGTGGTAACTTCGAAGCGGAAGCCTGGGATTGGCGTTATTATTTCGAAAAAGCCAAGAAAGCGAAATTTGACTTGGACGAAAACGAAGTTCGTCCATACTTGGAAAGCTTAACAATGTCCGGGAAGGTGCTTTCTATGTGGCGAACAAACTGTATGGCATCACTTTTACTTCGTTGCAGGACATGCCGCTTCCCGATCCGGATGCCCAGGTTTTCGAATGTAAGGACAAGGATGGTACATCTTTAGGTGTACTTTATATGGACTTCTTTACTCGTCCGGGAAAGAGTGGTGGAGCATGGTGTGGTGGTTATCGCGACCAAACGTATAAGGATGGTAAGCGCATAACTCCGGTAGTGACGACTGTGTTTAATTTCTGTAAACCGGCAGATGGACAGCCTGCCTTGTTGAGTGTTGACGAGGCTGAAACTGTTTTCCACGAGTTCGGACATGCTTTGAATGGACTTTTTGCTGATGTCCATTATAATGGAGTGGCTGGTGTTCCCCGTGATTTCGTTGAACTTCCTTCGCAGGTAATGGAGCATTGGGTGTTCGAACCGGAAGTCTTGAAAGTTTATGCCAAGCATCATGAAACAGGCGAAGTGATCCCGCAGGCTATTGTCGATAAAATAGTGAAGAGTGGTAGATATGGACAAGGTTTTGCAACAACTGAATATGTGGCTTCTTCTTTGTTGGATATGGACTATCATGTTCTGAAAGAGGTTCCGGTGGATTTGAATATAGAAAAGTTTGAATTAGATGCTATGTATGGTCGAGGTTTGTTGAAGCAGATTGCTCCTCGTTATTGGGGCACATATTTCGGTCATGCGATGGAAGGTGGTTATACAGCTGGCTACTACAGCTACATTTGGGCGGAAGTGCTGGATTGTGATGCTTTCGAGGCGTTTAAAGAAACGGGGGACATCTTCAGTCCCGAAGTGGCCGCCAAATTTCGTACATACGTTTTGTCTCCGGGCGGTATTGATGAAGGTATGGATATGTACAAAAATTTTCGAGGTAAGGAACCGGACACGGAGCCTTTATTGAAGAACAGAGGTCTTAAATAATCTTATAATCAGATATTAGAAGATGAAACAGACAGGATATAAGATGAAAGAATATGGTATACCAACAAAGCGGTATTGCCAGACATTGGATCTGAAAGATGATCCCGAACTGATCTCTGAATATCGGAAACGGCATACGGAGAACGAAGCATGGCCGGAGATTCTGCAAGGTATACGGAGTGTCGGTATTTTAGAAATGGAGATTTATATCTTGGATAACCGTCTTTTTTATGATCGTGGAGACTCCGTTCGATTTTGATTGGGACGAGGCTTTTGCACGGTTGGCTACTTTGCCTCGCCAGGAGGAGTGGGAAACGTATATGTCCATCTTTCAGGTTGCCCGCCCGGGTGCAACATCTGCCGAGAAATGGCGGATGATGGAGCGGATATTTCATTTATATTGATCCCGAAATAGCTGATCTGGCTTAAGAAAATATAGGCGAAATAAAAGAAAAGGGGGCACTTCAATTTTGATGTCCCCTTTTACTTTTTTATTTGGATTTGAATTTATTTTATTGTTACAGTCAGTGGCTCTTTCAGATTTTGCGCGAATTTCTGTACATAATCGAACCATTTGCTGGAGTTTTCAAATCCCCATTTGCTCCAACCGGCACCACTATAATATGTATAGCTACAACCAGGGGTGTAGGTGCTGTAAGCCAAAACATGGCCGTCTGCGCCTCGTTCAGCCTTTTTCTTTGTCGGAGAATGTGATAGCTTTAGCTTCGTTAACCTTCTCCGGGAATACGGCTGCTACATAAATTTGTCCGTTTACGGGATCAGCAGGATCGGCATAGGCAATGTAACCTTTTGCTGTATCGGCCTGATAGTCTTTGCTCGGCTCGTGCAAAACGATACCGGTTACAACCGGGGTCGCTTCGGTCAGATTATCGTAAGTGATTGTGAACTTATTCATTTGGGAACCTGCATCGAGAGAAATTATGCGGTTTTCGATCACATTATTGTTCCCTTTCACAGTCAGAGGATTGTAAACCAGCTTTACAGTGAAACGTAACGGACCGTTGTCTAAAATTTGGTAGTCTTTGTAGCAATACGGATAGACGATAGAGTCGTTTGCTAATAGAGCGGAAGTTCCGGCTCCCAATGTTGGGCCTACCTTATAGTAATCCAATCCGTTACCATGATCGATATGATAGGAAACAGATTCGGACAATTGCTGTGCTGCTTTCGGGTCGGTCTTGCGCAGTTCTGCAATCTTAGCTCTTGTTTCCGGATCTAGTTCGGTTTTGTAACGCATGTCGACAATCGGTTCGGATACACATTTTACCCAAATATCGCAACCATAAGCTTTCTCGCCGGTAGCTTGCAAGGCCGGACCGTAGGTACGGAAGGCGATACGGTCGTTTTCCCAGGCAATATCGTCCACTCGTTCGGGATATTGTTTACCGCAGGCAATTGTTTTGAACGCTTCAGGTGTTCCTGGGGTGATCTTGTAGGTCACGTTTTCACCCCCCTTGACGGAAACAGGAAAAATAATCTTGTTGTCATACGTTATCTGATAGGGAACTTGCGAGCCTGTATTGTCAGAAATGATGAATGTCTCACCCTTCAGTTTGGTGATGGCGTCCGAAGTGATTTCGGTGATTTCGTTTGTGCGGTCTGTGGTAGACGGATTACTGATGGTTATCTCGACCACCTTCTCTTGCGTGCACGCAAACGCGGAGGCCGCTAACAATAAGCTGAAAATCTTTTTCATAAATTTGTTATGTGTTTAATTTTAATGTATTTGTTGATATTGGTTTCTCAAAATCCGGTTGTAAAAGTAGGAATATTCATTAAGTTTTCAAAAGTAAGCATCAGTTTGTTGAGCCGATTTCGGAAATTATCCGCCTGGGTGAAGAAATTTGTTCCAGAAACAAGAATCTTTTCCTCACTCATCAATGAACGGTAACTGAAACGGGGTTGATCGTCGATTTCGATTGGTGCAATCTTTCCCGATAGAGTCCGGCATACATCTCTAACAGAATCTGATCTAAGGTCATAAGTCCGTACAGAATGGAACCCTGTGTTGCCCCTTTTATGGAAACTGTTTTCTCGGATACGGATAACAGGTAATGTCCATCTCCTTTGGCTGAAGGATCCAGTATGAGGCGAATGACGGAACTGCCGGATCCGGAAGAGGATAGAGTTGGTGTTTTCCCTGTTCTTTGTCGCAAGATGTCTTTTAACTCTGCAATGCAAAAAGCATCCTCCGGCAGATTCGTTTGTATGGTCGTCTTTCCGCTTATGATGAAATCTTTCTTACTTTCGATTTGTTTGACTTGGTTCGGCATAGGAAGCAATGCTGACAAATTATCTTGCGCCGACAAGTATCCGGCAAACAGCAACATGTATGTGATAAGTTTGTATTTTTCATGAATTTAATTTTGACATTTCACCTGCAAAATACGTAAATAAAGCGGGGCGTGATCTTTGGTTTTTGTAAAAAAGTGGAATTAATTGGTCTATTTGATATATTCTTGGCTTTCGAGGGATAATATCTCGGAAATATTTCTATCTTAGAGGCATAATCATTAAATCGAAAGATCATGGGAGCAAAGAAGAATTTTGTGCTTGACACGAATGTCATATTGCACGACTACAAGTGTATTGAGAACTTTCAGGAGAATGATATTTATCTTCCGATTGTCGTGTTGGAAGAGTTGGATAAGTTTAAAAAAGGGGAGCGACCAGATCAACTACAATGCCCGTGAGTTTGTACGCGAGTTAGATACGTTGACCAGCAATGACCTCTTTTTGAAAGGAGCTTCACTGGGACCTGGCAAAGGCACTTTGCATGTGGTGACCGGGGACAAGTATCAGGAGAAAATTTACCAGTCGTTTCCGGAAAAAACCGCAGATCATCGTATTCTGTCGTGTACGCTGTCGGTTGCTGAGACTGAAAAAGACCGGAAGGTGAAAACCATTCTGGTGACAAAGGATGTGAACCTGCGTATGAAGGCGCGTTCGTTGGGTATCGAAGTGGAAGATTATATAACCGACAAGGTCATTAATGTCGATATTTTCAAACGTGCACAAGACATTTACGAGAATATAGATCCGGATTTGATTGATAAGATGTATGCATCTCCTGATGGCATCGATGCTGATCTGTTCGATATAAAGTCGAAGCTGGAGCCGAACGAATGTTTTATTTTAAAGAGTGTGCGTAATTCTGTCCTGGCCCGTTATAATCCGTTCACCAATAAATTCAAAAAAGTGGAAAAAGCCAGCAATTATGGTATTCAGCCCCGCAATGCGGAGCAGAGTTTTGCTTTTGAGGTGCTGAATGATCCGGATGTAAAACTTATCGGGTTGACAGGAAAGGCCGGAACCGGTAAAACCTTGCTGGCTTTGGCTTCTGCATTAAAACAGGCGAATGTTTATAAACAGATTCTGCTGGCACGTCCTATTGTTGCTTTGGCAAATAAGGATTTAGGATTCTTGCCTGGCGATGAGAAGCAGAAGGTGGCTCCTTATATGCAGCCCCTTGTTTGATAATCTGAATGTTATTAAGGGACAGTTTGCACCCGGTGGATCAGATGCTCGTAAAATAGATGATTTGCAAAAGAACGGGCAACTTGTGATTGAAGCATTGGCTTTCATCCGCGGTCGAAGTCTTTCGGAAACGTTCTGTATTATCGATGAGGCGCAGAACCTGACTCCGCATGAGATTAAAACGATTATCACCCGTGCAGGAGAGGGAACGAAAATGGTATTTACCGGGGATATCCAGCAGATAGACTCTCCTTATCTGGATGCACAGAGTAATAGTCTCGCCTATATGGTTGATAAAATGAAAGGGCAAGAATTGTTTGCTCACATCAATCTGATCAAACGGAGAACGTAGTCAATTGTCCGAATTAGCTTCTGACTTACTCTGATAAAAGAAATATTGAAAAGGAGGTGTGCCATATTATGAATTTTGTCACACCTCCTTTATTATAGTAGTGTTTTTGGAATGGTTAAAGGATTATAACAGACGATGAAACAATTAATTGCATGTTGCGGGTTGGATTGTGAAGGTTGTGATGCTCGCATAGCCACAGTCGGAAATGACAATGAATTAAGAGAAAAGACTGCCCGGAAGTGGAGTGAGATGAACAACGCACCCGAGATTACGGCTGCAACCATAAATTGTATGGGATGTCGGGCAGACGGTGCTAAATTTGCCTATTGTAGCGATTATTGCGAAATCCGTAAATGCGTAAATAAAAAAGGATTGAATACTTGTGGCGACTGTAAAGAGTTGAATAGTTGCCCGATAGTTGGTGCCGTTTTCCTGCATGCCCCTGATGCAAAAGAAAATCTTCTCTTTCGTTAGATACGGATAATGCGACCGTTAAAAAGGATGAAGTGTTCACCGCCAACCTGTTCCTGTTTATGGTGGGTGAGGCAGCACTGAGAGGAAAACGATTTGGATTTATATTTTACTGTTTTCGTGTTTTTTCGTATTATTGCATATGAATACTTATACAGCTAAAATATAACTATATGGATATCTTTCTTATTATTTTGGGGGTACTTTGTTTGCTGGCCGGGTTGGCAGGTTGTTTTTGCCTGTATTACCCGGTCCGCCTGTTCTTATGTGGGTTTGTTGCTTTTGCACTTTACGGACAAAATCCATTTCAGTACTACACATTTGATTTTATGGGCTTTTTGGTCATTATTGTCCAGGTGATGGATTATGTGACGCCCATGTTGGGCACAAAATACAGTGGAGGCGGTAAATGGGGGAATCGGGGATGTATGATCGGGACGATCGCCGGTCTTTTTTTCGTCTTTCCACCCTGGGGTGTGTTGATCGGTCCGTTTGCAGGAGCCGTAATTGGCGAGTTGTTTGGAGGGAAGAAGTCTGCCGAGGCTTTTAAAGCCGGGTTAGGGGCTTTTGTCGGTTTTCTGTTCAGTGTGGTGGTGAAAGTGTCGGTTTGCGGCTATTTTATTTACAGCTTTGTTGCGGCGCTATTTTAATAAACCTTATTTCTGCTTTTTTTGTTACCTTTGTAAATTAATAGGGCTGTGGCAAAAATTATCAAATATGAAAAAGATTATTAATCCCTGGGAAGGATTGGATGGATATATGTGTTTTGGCTGTGCCCCGAGCAATCCGATGGGACTTCATATGGAGTTTTATGAGGATGGCGACGATATTGTAGCTTATTGGGAGCCGGAAGCTCATTATCAGGGGTGGTTGAATACGTTGCATGGTGGAATCCTGACAACATTGATGGACGAATTGGCAGGTTGGGTAGTGCTTAGGAAGTTACAGACTTCAGGAATGACCTCACGCTTGGATGCCCGCTTTCTGAAAAGTCTTTCTACTTGTGAGCCCAGGCTGACAATCAGGGGCGTATCAAAGACCGTAAACGAAATGCAATCTTTATTGAAACGGAGATCTATAATTCACAAGATGAGTTATGTACGCGTGCCGACTTGGTCTATTTTATAGTTACACAAGAACAGGCGACAGAAAAATTTCATTTTGCAGGATGCAAAGCAGAAGGTGAATAAACAATAAAACATAAATAACATAATGAAGTATATTGGAGCACATGTGTCGGCATCGGGTGGAGTTGAGAATGCTCCAGTGAATGCGAATGCGATTGGGGCGAAGGCATTTGCTTTGTTTACCCGTAATCAGCGTCAATGGAAATCTTCTCCGCTGACAAAAAGAGTATTTCTCTTTTCAGAGAGCGTTGTGAGGAATTTGGTTATGCGGCAGAATATATTCTGCCGCATGACAGTTATCTGATCAATCTGGGACATCCGGAAGCAGAAGGTTTGCAGAAGTCACGGGATGCTTTCTTGGATGAAATGCAACGTTGTGAGCAACTGGGATTGAATCGTTTGAATTTCCATCCTGGAAGTCATTTGAACCAGATGGAGGTGGAGGACTGTCTGACGCGCATAGCTAATTCGGTTAACTGGGCATTGGATCAGACTTCGGGTGTATGTGCCGTATTAGAAAATACAGCCGGACAGGGAACCAATCTGGGATATACTTTTGAGCAACTTGCTTACATTATCGATAAAGTGGAAGATAAATCCCGTGTCGGAGTTTGTATAGATACTGCTCATACATTGGCTGCAGGTTATGATATCAAGACTGTCGAAGGTTTTACGGAGACATTCCGACATTTTGACGAGGTAATAGGTTTTTCTTATTTGCGTGGCATGCATATAAACGATTCCAAAAAAGATCTGGCTACCCGTGTGGATCGCCATGATAGTATTGGGAAAGGAGTGATGGGATTGACTACATTTAAGATGCTGATGGATGATCCCCGGTTTGATAACATTCCTTTAATTCTGGAAACACCGGATGAGTCTATTTGGTCGGAAGAAATAGAATATCTGTATTCTATATAATAAAAAACGAAAGGAGGGGGCTTTTCAGACTATTCTTTTGTTTAACTAAAATTTATAATGCTTTTTTGGTATGCAAGAGCTTGGAATGAAAAATTCTTTCTTTTGTGATTTGATAATAAATTTAAATATATTGTACTATGTTTATTTTAATGCCTGTCATCTTTGTTTTAGGGATTCTTGCAATCGCGCTGGAAGATAAGATAAAGATAAATAAAGCTGCGATAGCTTTGTTTATGGCAATATCACTATGGATGATATTGATGTTTGACGCCTATGATATTTTTGTCGAACGCTCCAGTCCTTTGTTTCAGGAGTTTCTGACCCAAAACCCGGAAATGGCAAATGCTCCTCTGAAAGATCAGTTTATTACATTTATTACAAACCGTGCGATTGTTTATCATTTAGGAAACGTCTCCGAGACGCTTTTCTTCGTGATGTGTTCCATGTTGATCGTGGATATCGTGGATAAGCATGGTGGTTTCCGGCTGTTACCGGATATATCCGTACTGCCAATAAAAAGGAAATTATTGTGGTATATAAGTTTTGCCGCTTTTTTCTTTTCTGCTTTGTTGGATAACTTGGCTGCTGCTATCGTGATTATGGCCGTGTTACGGAAACTGGTTCCGGACCGGACAGATCGTTTGAAATATGCTTGTATGGTGATTATTGCTGCGAATGCAGGTGGTTCATGGTCTCCGATTGGTGACGTGACGACCATTTTGCTTTGGGTGGGCAAGAACGTCACGGCTATGCACCAGATTTCGCATGTATTCTTTCCGGCATTGATAAACTTGCTTGTGCCTCTGACGATTGCTAATTTTTGGTTGTTTAAGAAAGATGCGACTTTACGTGTGATGAGCGAGGAAGAAATGGCAGACGAATATGCACCGGAAATACCGAATCATTCGCGTCGGGTGATCTTTGTGATTGGTGTACTTTCGTTGGCTTTGGTTCCGGTCTTTCAGATGGTGACAGACCTTCCACCTTTCTTAGGTGTTTTGTTGGGCTTGGTGGTCCTGTGGTTTTATACGGATATCATGTATAGCAAACTGCATATGCACGAATCTAATAAGTTACGTATTTCTCAGTTACTTCCGAACATCGACCTAGCGACGATCTTTTTCTTTTTGGGTATCCTGATGGCGGTAGGGGCTTTGGAAACCTCCGGCCAGTTAGGGTTGATGTCTGCTTTTCTGGATAAGCATGTACATGAACCTTATCTGATCAGCTTTGTGATCGGTGTTTTGTCTTCCTGTGTGGACAACGTAGCTTTGGTTGCGGCAACAATGGGTATGTATCCGATTGTACCGGATGCGGCCAATCTGACTCCTTATGCTCAGTTCTTTGTATCGGACGGAGGTTTCTGGACATTCCTTGCCTACTGTGCCGTGACTGGCGGTAGTATCTTGATTATCGGGTCTGCAACAGGTGTAACGGGAATGGGATTGGAAAAGATTGATTTTATGTATTATACCAAACGATTTTCAATTTTGGCGTTGATCGGCTATTGCTGCGGTGCCGGCGTATATATGTTATTATTTGCATAAACTTTATTTATATGGGAAAAACATGGATTTTGATGGTAACCTGTGCTATTATGCTTTCCGGAATGGAAGCCTTTGCATGCACAGGTCTACTGGTGGGAAAGAAAGCCTCGGTTGACGGCTCTGTTATGATCAGTTATGCGGCAGATTCGCATACGTTATATGGTGAACTGTATCGCTGGCCGGCTGCGACTTGGCCGAAAGGGGCGATGCTGGATATCATCGAGTGGGACACCCATAAACCGTTAGGACAGATTCCGCAGGTTGAACAGACCTATTCTGTAGTTGGTAATATGAATGAACATCAAGTTGCGATTACGGAAAGCACTTTCGGGGGGCGTCCCGAACTAGTTGACACGACCGGTATCATGGATTACGGCAGTCTGATTTATGTCACATTGCAACGTTCCAAGACGGCGCGGGAGGCTATTCGGATTATGACTGACCTGGTGAAGGATTATGGCTACTATAGCAGTGGGGAAACGTTCTCTATTGCTGATAAGAACGAAGCTTGGGTGATGGAAATGATCGGTAAAGGTCCGGGTAATAAAGGAGCAGTCTGGGTTGCTATTCGCATTCCGGACGATTGTATTTCGGCTCATGCCAATCAATCTCGTATTCAGCAGATCCCGTTTGATGATAAGGAGAACTGCATTTATTCACCGGATGTTGTCTCTTTTTGCTCGTGAAAAGGGATATTTCAGTGGCAGGGATAAGGATTTTAGTTTCCAGAAAGCCTATTGCCCGTATGATTTCAGTGCTCTGCGTGGTTGTGAAGCCCGTGTGTGGTCTTTCTTTCGCAAATATGATAAATCGATGGATCAATATATGGATCTGATTAAGGGTGATGTAATGAAGAAGCCTATGCCTTTGTATGTCAAGCCTGATCGTTTGTTATCCGTTCGGGATGTGCAGAACGGTATGCGCGACCATTTCGAAGGAACTGATTTAGATATGACGAAGGATGCCGGTGCAGGTCCTTACAAAGTTCCGTATCGTTGGCGTCCGATGACTTTCGAAGTGGACGGTCAGGAATATACGAACGAGCGTGCGATTGCTACGCAGCAGACCGGTTTTGTGATTGTTCCTCAGATGCGTAATTGGCTACCGGATGCCGTCGGTGGTATTCTTTGGTTCGGTGTGGATGATGCAGACATGGCTGTCTTTACGCCGATCTATTGTTCGGTGACAGCTTCTCCCGAATGTTATCGTGTCGGAAACGGTGATATGATGAATTTTTCTTGGACATCCGCTTTCTGGATTCATAACTGGTGGCTAATATGGCGTATGGCAAATATAGTTATATGATTCAGGATATCCGTCTTGTTCAGCAGGAGTTGGAGAACAGCTATCAACAGACAATTCCGGCTGTCGATAAGGCTGCATCGGAACTGTATGCCAAGAATCCGGCGGAAGCGGTCAAGTTCCTGACCTGGTTTAGTTCTACTACTGCCGACCAGGCAACAGCCCGTTGGAAGAAATTAGGAGAATACTTGTTAGTCAAATATATGGATGGTAACGTGAAGAAGGAAGAAAACGGACATTTTAAGCAGAATGGTTACGGATTATCCGAATATCCGGATTTCCCAGGCTATGATGAAGACTATTATCGTAGCATTGTAAAAAGTGCAGGTGATAAATTAAAAGTAAAGTAATATACTTTTGTTAAGGAAAAATACTATATTTGGCGATAGATATTGTTGTACTAAATAAGAAAAGTATGAAAAAATTAATTGTTATGTTGATGTTGACGCTGTTTAGTATAGGTGCATATGCACAGACGCAGCAAGGTCAATCCTCGTTTGGCTTCAACTTGGGTTATAATTTTAATGATGTCGGCAATGCTACTATCGGCATCGATTATCGTTATTGTGTAACGGATGCGTTTCGTTTGACCCCGTCTATTACTCATTTAGTAAAGAATGATGGGTTAAGTGCATGGGCAATTGATATGAATGCTCATTATGTATTTAAATTGAGTGAGATGTTCGGTTTTTTATCCGTTGGCAGGCTTAAGCCTTTCGTTTTGGAAAGCAGGTCCTTGGGATGCAACTCGTTTTGGAGCCAATATCGGCTTAGGAGGTGAAGTGTATGCGACAGATCGGGTTTCTGTCGGCTTGGAAGCCAAGTATAATATCATAAAGGATTTGGATGCCGCAGCGTTGGCTGTCCGTGTCGGATATAATTTTTAAGTAATCGGATTTTTGTACAATAAGAAGGGAGTGGCGGCACATCCCCTTTTTATTTTTATGTCCGTTCTACCACTGTTTGTATTCTTCGAACGTAATGTTTTGGAAGTCGGGTATGACCTGATAAACTTTGTCTTTTAAAGACTCTTCGGAATTGGTCGTGCTAAGTCCGATAACCCGCATACCCGCATTGGTCCCGGCCTGTATTCCGGCAAAAGAGTCTTCAAATACCAGACTGTCGGAAGGTGATACATGCAGGTCGGAGGCGGCAAGCAAATAACACATTGGATCGGGTTTCCCTTTTTGTGATCCGGTCGGCACTCACGACCGTATCGAACAGATTGTCGAGTTTCAAAAGGCGGAAAGCCCGTTTTAGCTTGGCATCGTCGGAGCTGGTGACCAAACCGACTTTTACATCTTTACTTTTCAGAAGATGGATAAACTCCATCGCACCCGGAACCGGTGGAAAAGGCATCTGCTGTTCGAATTCCATTGATTCGCGGATTACCTTTTCCTTAAATTCTTCAGATCGGTCGGAAAAAATACTTCTCCAATATATAAGGTAATGTCGTCCCTTTGATGTGGGATGCGAAATTGGGGATTCCCGTCTGATAGCGTTTTCCTGCTTCATTCCAGTAAATATCGTAAATAGGTTCTGTGTCTACAACCACACCGTCGAAATCAAAAAAGGCAGTCTTCATAAACTGTTGTTTCATAAAAATCAATTCGTTTATAATAAGGTCATTTGTCTGCAAATATACTTCTTATTGGGATACAGGAGAACAAATTTGTAAATCTTATTTACTTTATTCTTTTATTGCGTAATAAAAAAATGGCCTTACTGCCATATTATTCTTAAATCAATGGCAGCGACTATGTAATTGGCTGCAGTGATTATATAATCGCCGACTCTGATTTTAAAATAATAGCAGGGAGAGTGGGAAATAGACGGCTTGTAAAGAGCTATTTTAGTGTAGTTATTCTAACTTTTTGAGATTTAATGCAATGATAGTGCAAAAACTTATATCTTTGTGCACGTACACATGTTTGTTAACTAAAGGAAATTAATTGTCTAACTAATTATAGTATCAGAAAGCAAATGAAAGCGTATTTGAAATTAGCAGCTTTGTCTCTGACTTTGCTGTGTGGTGCCTGCCAACCTAACGACGGATGGCAGCAATTGTTTAATGGTAAGGATTTTACTGGCTTCAAGCAGTTGAATGGTAAGGCTCCCTATCGTGTAGAGAATGGATGTATGGTCGGCCAGACTGTGGATAAAGAACCGAACAGTTTTATGGCAACAGAACAAACGTATGGTGATTTTATTCTGGAGTTTGAAGTGAAATGTCATCCAGACTTGAATTCCGGGGTGCAGTTTCGAAGCGAAAGTAAGCCGGATTACAACAATGGACGTGTGCATGGCTATCAGTGCGAAATTGACCCGTCCGACCGTGCTTGGAGTGGTGGGCTTTATGATGAGGCGCGACGCGGTTGGCTGGCTCCTTTAACGAATAACGAAGCTGGACGAGCCGCCTATAAGAAAGATGATTGGAACAAGTATCGAATTGAAGCTATCGGCAACAGTATCCGCATCTGGCTGAATGGTGTGAACACTTCGAATGTAGTAGATGATATGACACCGGAAGGTTTTATCGCTTTCCAGGTACATGGCATTTTCGGGAAAACGGAGAATGTCGGCAAGGAAATTTGGTGGCGTAATATCCGTATTAAGACGGAAAATCTGGAGGCAGAGCGTATGCAAGGCCCGTTAGCTCCGGAAGTGAACTGTATTCCGAATACGCTGACAGAAGCAGAAAAAGCGGCTGGTTGGAAACTGTTGTTTGACGGTAAGACTTCTAACGGATGGCGGGGTGCCGGACAGGAAACATTCCCTGAAAACGGATGGAAGATTGAAAATGGTGAATTGACTGTTATGAAGAATGGCGGTCCGGAAGGCTAAAAGAGGTGGTGATATCCTGACAGTCGATGAGTTTGGCGCCTTCGAGCTGAGCTTTGAGTTCAAGTTGACGGAAGGTGCAAATAGCGGTATGAAATATCTGATTCAGGAAAGCAAGAAGAATAAAGGCTTTGTGATCGGTCCGGAATACCAGGTTCTGGATGACAACAACATCCGGATGCCAAACTGTACACGACTTATCCTGGTAGCCGTACGGTTTCCAGCTTGTACGATATTATCCCTGCGAAAAACAAACGCTTCAATGGTGTCGGACAGTGGAATAAGGGAGTTATCAAAGTATTCCCTAACAAACATGTCGAACATTGGATGAACGGCTTTAAGACCGTTGAGTATGATTGGGCTTCGGATGCATTCCTGGAAGTCGTGAAGGGAAGCAAATTCGCGAAGAAGGAATATGCCGAATTTGGACCTTTCGGTACTGCTGAAAAAGGTCATATCCTTTTGCAGGATCACTGGGACGAAGTTTCTTTCCGGAATATCAAGATTAGAGAACTTAAATAGTTAACTAAAAAATAGGAACCATGACAACACGTAGAGATTTCCTTAAACACAGCGCCTTAGGTGCAGCAGGTCTGACTATTGGCGGACTGGGATTCAGTACAGAGAGTTTTGCTAACATAATGGGCGCAAACGAGAAGATTCGTGTGGGTATCGTCGGCTTTTCAGACCGTGCCCGCCATTCTTTGATTCCTGCTTTTATGGCCTGTGCCGATGAGTTAGGCTTTGAAATCGTCGCTATTTCCGACATTTGGAAACGGCGTAGAGAAGAAGGTGTTGCTTTCTTCCAGGAGAAATATGGAAAGAAAGTGAAAGCATTCCGTAACAACGAAGAACTGTATGACGCAAAAATGTGTGATGCCGTGATCGTTGCCACTTCCGACTTCCAGCATGCCTTGCACTGCATCGAAGCGGTTAAAGCCGGATGCGATGCCTATGTAGAGAAACCTTTTGCTGAAACGATGGAAGATGCTCGTGCCGCCCGCAAAGCTGTGTTGGAAAGTGGAAAGATCGTGCAGATTGGTTCCCAACGTCGCTCGGCCCCAAACTATCATGCTGCCAACGACTTTATCCGTTCCGGTAAGTTTGGCAAGATCACGATGGTGGAAATGTGCTGGAACGTTAACCAGCCCGGACGTTGGCGCCGTCCGGCTTTGGTCGCACAATGTTTTGAGAAGGATACTGACTGGAAACGTTTCCTGCTGAATCGCCCGTACGAAGAATGGGACCCGCGTAAGTATTTGGAATACCGCCTGTTCTGGCCGTATTCTTCCGGTATTCCCGGCCAGTGGATGTCACATCAGATCGATACGGTACATTGGTTTACTGGTTGCAACCACCCGAATAGTGTTGCTGCCAATGGCGGAATATATCAATGGAATGACGGACGCCGCAGTTATGACACGATGACGGCGGTGTTCGATTATGGGAAAGCCGGAGAAAATTTCCAGGTCGTATATTCTTCCCGTATGCATAACTCGGCAGGCGGAACAAAAGAATTGTACTTCTCCAATGGCGGTACGTTGAATCTGGACACGAATAAAGTGACATCGGAAGGTGGATTGACCAAGCGTTTCGCAGATGAAATGGGAATGCAACCGAACCTGTTGGAAGAATTCAAATTGCCTTCTATCAAGGTGGAAACGGGTTCCAATACAGGAGCCGATCCAATGACAAACCTGCATATGCGTAATTGGATGGAATGCGTGAAAAGCCGCAAGCAACCGAATGCTCCGGTAGATGCCGGCTATAATCATTCTATTGCCAACATCATGTGTACGGCTTCTCTTCGGACAGGAGAAAAAGCTACATTCGATGAAGCAAGACAGGAAGTGCTTGCCGGTGGCAAAGTCTTTAAATATTGATTATTCGTTTCGTAAGAAGCTGCATAGTACGATTCTTTGACGTACGTCGGCAATAACATTCTTTGTGGAGGTAAGTAGACTGAATGTGTACTTATCTCCATAATTTTTTTGTACAGTTTCCAAGTCTTTCACGGTACAGAAAAAGAAGCCGCTTACCGGCTGTTCCTGCCCGAAATTATGGAACTTGTTGCCCAAATAGAAATTCAGCCCGTAAAGATTAGCATATGTCTTCAGATCATTCATTACATACATATTCATGTCGTCCAACGGATATTCTTTCTGAACCTGCTTGGCAAACGGACGGGCGGAGCTTCCCTGGCGTATGCCGCGCATGACAACCCCGTCGATCAATAAGTTAATGGCAAAGGCCAATGCAATCGTGGCATACAGGATCTTGATGTTGATCTTCTTGAACATCTGATAATAGACAGTCGCCAGAATAGCCAAAAAGGACTATCAGGATGCAAATTGTCAGTCCGCAGGGATATGCGAACATATTCGATACCAACTCGACCATTTCCAGTGTCGATTGGTGGCTTTGTACTGACTCGCAATCTTGACAGGATCGATTGCTCCGGCCATTGTCAGGGCGACGGCAATCACGACGACGGCAGTAATGGAGGCCATGAAAGCGGCAAATACTCGGGTTACCTTCGTCCGGTATTCCGTAATGTATAATGTATATTGAGCCAAGAAAAATAGCAATAAACGGATATGCCGGCATCAAGTATACGCTTCGTTTGCTGGAAGGTATCGAATAGAAGAAAATTATACAAACCAATGCAACTAAGCTGAACAGTTTCTCTTTTTCCATCGATCGAATATTATTCCAAGTGCTAGCCAGTATCTCTTTCACCGACTTTTCTGGTTTGTGCAGTTTTAATCCGAATAAAGAGAAAAAGAAGAAGATCGTCCAGGGAACAAATCCCGCAGCCAGTGTCATGAAATTATACCAGACTCCGTTTTCATGCCCTAAATTGTAATGGATATCAGGCGTGCTGAGGTGGAAGAAACGACCGAAATTCTCTGCTAACATTACATTCAGGAACGTATCGCCTCCCTGTTTCCAGGCAGCGACATACCACAATAGAGGCAGGAATATCGAAGAAATACCAGCATAAAGAAGTGCTTTGAATATCACTAAATAAGAGTATTTACGAAGCATCAGCAAATAGACACCGAAAACAAATAGCGGCAGAATAATACCTACAGGTCCTTTTGTCAGTACGGCACATCCCAATAAGGCCGGAATAGCGATCGGCACCCCTTTTAACTCCAGTTTGTCTTCCCACCTGTATAGCTGATAAAGCCCGATCACGATAAAGGTTGTCAGCAGCATGTCCACACGCGTGGTCATAGCAGCCCGGTGTATCTCGATACAGGTGATGAGCAATAGCGTGGCGATGAATGCCTGCTGGAACCGCAACCGCTTGCCAAAGAAAACCAGTGTGAAACCGATCAGTATAATAAAAGCCAACGCAGACGGCAGGCGGGAGGTGAACTCTGAAACATATCCCTGCGGCAGGGAAGCGGCTGCCATCAGCCAATGCGCCAACGGTGGTTTGTAGGCAAATTCGTTCGCATAGACCTGTGGCAAAACCCAGTTGCCGGTTTCGAGCATGGAAACGGCAACCGCCGCTTCGCGAGGTTCTCCCTTAGTCGAAAAATCTCCCAGCCCGATCCAGGGAAGGACTGAGATTATGCAAATGACAATAACCATCGTTATCGGCTTTTGCAGATAAATATTGAAGAGTAGGTGTGCGCATAGTTTAAATCGGTAAGGAGCTTCCGCCCCGTTGCATATATTTTTCTAAGTTACAAAAGAACGACTTTTTACGGACTTTTTGTTCATTTCGGGAAACTTTTTTATGTCCCTAAACATTCTTTGATGGAAGTCCGGATGACAATCGCATCTTCTTTATTCTCTTTCAGAATGGAAAGGACGTGGTTTAAATAACTCTCCTTATTGCTGATACCACAATATTTGCAGAGTTGGGACTGAGGCAACATCCCTTTCTGATTGTAAACGCGAAGGATGTTTTTGTAATCTCCGGTTTCGGCAAACCGAATGAATTTCTCCTTGATTCCCGCATATATTTCGTCTACATGTACGGTGTTGTGGATGCTTTCCACATGTTCGGTCAGTTCATCCACCGTACTCATCTTCCGGTTTCAGAGCCGTTTCCAGCTTTTTCTGTACGCGATGGCGGGCATGAAGCAAAACCTGGCTTTCGAGATCTTTAGGAAAAGCTTGATGACGTTTTCTTTGACCTGGCTGAAGACCTGTTCCGGATCTTTCATCAGACGGGCGGCAACGGTCTTGATAACAGGCTCCAGCATCAGCAGGTTTTCCACTTCGGCAACGTTAGGAACATAGATATGCTGTTCGCGCAGGTAAGCTATTTCTCCTTCCGTGCGACGGTCACGGTCAACGATCCCTTTGGAATCCAGCGTATGGAAATCTTTCAACTGGGCGAATGCCTTTGTTGTTTCGATTACTTTCTGGCAACCTCCCATCGGTTTTACCTTGTAGTCGGGAAAGATAAGCGGGTAGAGGCGGCTGTCTATGCTGTTGGAGTCGGTCCCTTCGATGAATAAGATCGGTTTGCGGCTGCCTAAGATCTCCATATAGACCTCTTCCGGGAAGCTGTCATTGTTTTCGATCAGTTCGTAGTCCCATATCCGGGCGTCTCCATTGTAAGAACGTATCCAGAGGCGCTTGCTGTTGTCGCGGGAGGCGGCGAAGTCGATGTCGTGCGTCAGATACACGTATGTGCAGTCCGGGCGCATGGCTTCTATCTCGTCCCACAAAGGATTTTTGATGGAGTCGTGGAGCAGGACTTCCGGCTCTTCAATGATTAACAACGCATTGTCGGGAGCACAGAGCACGGCGCCTATCAGATAGAACACCAGCTTTTCACCGTCGCTCATCCGGCCGGCCGTATAAGAGTCTCCGTCGATGCTGGTGGAGGCCAGTTCAATAAAACCCGATTTGCGTACCAGGCGGTTATGCGGGAACATCTTCTCCCAAATCGTCTGGATACGGTCTATCTTGGTAACCGGCGGTAATAGATCGGGTGTCAGCTTGCTTTCTTCCTTATACTGGACGGCAGCTTCAAATTCTTCTGTTTGCAGGTGCAGGATCAACTTTTCATATTCTGACATACGTGGTATGAAAAGTCGCTCCGCAATCATGGACTGAAGCCGTGTTAGCTCGTTGCCGTTGACAGGAGTCTTGTTCTCTTCGCTGCTAAGGAAGAGGGAATGCATTCCGGATATCCATACGCTTTGCCCGGCGTAGCGTTGGTGTAAGTTTCTGCCGAAGGAGCTTTTTACCGGCTCCGTTAGCCCCGATTACGACCAGCACTTTCGTGTCAAGGGTAACGGGGGCTGAAGTATTTTGATTGGTAGGAAGAATTAAATCCATAACAGGTCTCCAATTAGTTTCCCCAAAGGTAAATAAAAATTTCATTGGTAGGAAACAAAAATTCCATAAGCATGGAACAAGAGTTTCGTGCTTATGGAACTTTATTTTCTTTTGTATGTACGGACGATTTAGTAAGCTCGTGCGAACAATACGCGCTGTGCGGAAGGTCTGCCGGTCACCATGCATTTGCCCGGAGTCTTGTCGCCTTCCAGCGGAATACAGCGGATCGTGGCTTTCGTTTCGTTCTTCACCTGCTCTTCCGTTTCGGGCGTTCCGTCCCAATGAGCCATGATGAAGTAGCCCTCTTCGATCTTTTCCTTGAACTCTTCGTAGGTGTCGACTGTAATAGTCTTTTCCGTGCGATGGTCGAGTGCTTTTTGGAAGATGTTCTTCTGGATTTCTTCCAACAGGTTCTGAACGTATGTTTCGATGTTGTCGCAAGTTACGGTTTCTTTCTCCAGTGTATCACGACGCATCACTTCGATCGTATTGTTTTCCAAGTCGCGTCCGCCCATAGCCAGACGTACGGGAACGCCTTTCAGTTCGTATTCGGCAAACTTCCATCCCGGCTTCTTGTTGTCGGCATTGTCGAATTTGACCGAGATGCCTAACGCTTTCAGCTTGGCAACGATGCCGTTTACCTTTTCGCTGATCTGCGCCAACTGCTCTGTGCTGCGGTAGATCGGGATGATGACCACTTGGATAGGAGCGAGGTGAGGCGGCAATACCAGACCGTTATCGTCGGAGTGGGACATGATCAGGGCGCCGATCAGACGGGTTGAAACCCCCCATGAAGTCGCCCAGGCGTAGTCGCTCTTTCCGTTCTTGTCGATAAAGGTAACGTCGAACGCCTTGCCGAAATTCTGTCCCAAGAAGTGGGAAGTTCCAGCTTGCAGCGCTTTTCCGTCCTGCATCATCGCTTCGATCGTGTAGGTGTCCAATGCACCTGCGAAACGTTCGCTTGCAGATTTGACACCTTTGATGACCGGCATCGCCATATAGTTTTCGGCAAAGTCGGCATAGACTCCCTGCATCTTCTTTGCTTCGATTTCGGCTTCTTCGCGTGTCGCGTGAGCAGTATGTCCTTCCTGCCACAGGAATTCTGCGGTACGGAGGAAGAGGCGGGTACGCATTTCCCAACGCATCACGTTTGCCCACTGATTACAAAGGATAGGCAGGTCGCGGTAAGACTGAATCCAATTGCGATAAGTGTTCCAGATAATTGTCTCGGAAGTCGGACGGATGATCAGTTCTTCTTCCAGCTTGGCGGCCGGGTCGACCACGACACCTGTACCGTCATGATTTGTTTTTAGACGATAATGTGTTACAACGGCACATTCTTTGGCGAAGCCTTCTACATGTTCGGCTTCCTTGCTCAGGAATGATTTCGGGATCAGCAAGGGAAGTAAGCGTTTACGTGGCCTGTTTCCTTGAACATATCGTCGAGGATACGTTGCATCTTTTTCCCAAATTGCATATCCGTAAGGCTTGATCACCATACAGCCGCGTACTGCAGAATTCTCTGCCAGATCCGCTTTGATTACCAGATCCTGGTACCACTGCGAGTAGTTCACACTTCTCGGAGTCAGTTCTTTCAGCTCTTTTGCCATTTCCTTATAATTCTATATGTTTTTTTCTATTGATTCCAAATATGACGTGCAAAGGTACAAAAATATTTGTACTTATTATTCCTGCTTGATCGCTTGCAAATATTTGCCTACAATTTCAATATGTTCCTTAAATGCTTCTTTTGGTATCGTTCCAGCAATTCCGGATATCTTTGTAATAATTCTTCCATTTTTTCGAATCCACCCTGTCTAATTTCAGCTTTTTTTCGGAATCGTCTACTTCGTAGAAAACACGTGATGAAGCTGCATTAGCTGATTGTACTGCTGCTCCAACGACTCCGAATGCCATAGCAGCATTTGAAACCTGTGGGAATTGCTGTGAAATAAACTTTCCCTTTCACCTGGTGCAAACCAGGCTCCGATTGGACGCTTTTTTGAATTTTAATCCGATGCAATTGATGTACAGCGTGTCATCAATCTCGATGGCGAAGGTCTTTTTTCTTGATCTCCTTATCGAGCTCTTTGTCCCCATTGTATATTTTGAAGTCTCCTCCTCGGACATGAACAGTTGGTTTTTGTTTCGTTTTTCCTTAATAACGTTCAATGTACTGCTGCTTGTTTCGTTTAGCAGGTCGGAAAGAGTTGTATTAATTTGCCGGTTTCTTGGCTCAGTGCTCCTTCTACAGAAAGGAAGAGGCATAACACGAAAAATAATGTTTTCATAAAATAGGTAATTTGTTCCGTCTATCTGATTAAGACATTTCGGATGTTTATTCTTTCTTAGAACGTACAGATAAGCATAAAATTGTATGGAACAAAAAAGGCCACTCCCCGAAAAGAAGTAGCCTTTTATTTATGGATAAGGATTATTCTTATTTGTATGCTTCGCCCTTAACGGCAGCGATGCCCGGAAGAACTTTGCCTTCGATGGCTTCCAGCAGAGCGCCACCACCTGTAGAAACGTAAGAAACGCCGCTTGCCAGGCCGAACTTGTTGACACAAGCTACAGAGTCGCCGCCACCTACTAATGAGAATGCACCGTTCTTGGTTGCTTCAACGATAGCTTCGCCAACTGCGCGGGAACCGTCTGTAAAGTTTTCGAATTCGAATACGCCGGTAGGACCGTTCCACAGGATCGTCTTGGAGTTCTTGATAACCTCGGCATAAAGAGCGATTGTCTTCGGACCGATATCAAGGCCTTCCCATCCGTCGGGAATTTCGTTTACGTCAGCATAAGCAGTCTTGGCATCGTTGCTGAAATCGTCAGCGATCTTAGCGTCGATGGCCAATACCAAGTTTACACCTTTTTCTTTTGCTTTCTTCATAAGGTCGAGCGCCAGATCCAACTTATCATCTTCGCAGATTGATTTACCGATCTTGCCACCCATAGCCTTCGTGAAAGTGTAAGTCATACCGCCGGTGATGATCAGGTTGTCTACCTTGTTTAACAGGTTCTCGATGATTTCGATCTTGGAAGAAACTTTGGAACCACCCATGATTGCAGTAAACGGACGAGTGATGTCGTTCAATACCTTTTCAACAGCTTTTACTTCTTTTTCCATCAGGTAGCCGAACATCTTGTGGTCAGTGTCGAAGTAATCGGCGATCAATGCCGTAGAAGCGTGAGCGCGATGAGCTGTACCGAATGCGTCATTTACATAGCAGTCGGCATAAGATGCCAATCTCTTTGTAAATTCTTTCTGGCTTTCCTTAACGGCTTTCTTGGCAGCTTTCTTTTTTCTTCGTCCGTAGCATCTTCAGCCAAACCTCTCGGCTTGCCTTCTTCTTCTGCATAGAAACGAAGGTTTTCAAGCAACAATGCTTCGCCCGGTTGCAGGGCGGCAGCCTTGGCGCCGGCTTCTTCGCCGATACAATCGTTAGCAAACTGAACATCAACACCCAACAGTTCGGAAACGTGTTTCAGGATGTGTTTCAGTGAATATTTGTCAGTAACGCCTTTCGGACGTCCTAGGTGAGAACCGATAATTACACTGCCGCCGTCTGCCAAAATCTTTTTTAAAGTAGGAAGGGCGGCACGGATACGAGTGTCGTCTGTGATGTTGAAGTTTTCGTCCAGAGGAACGTTGAAGTCAACTCTTACAAATGCCTTTTTGCCGGCAAAATTGAAATTGTCAATTGATTGCATAACTCTTATATTTAAGTTCTGTATTAAAATATCACGCTTAGCGGACGCAAACTTACATAAAAAATATTTTATTTCGTTGTTTCATATTCTATAATTATTGGCTTGAATGTAAATCTTCCTTACGCTTCGGTCAAAACATATGGGGAAGTGGGGAGCAGGGGTGTAATTTTTTTTAATACTTTTAATAGACAGTAATAAAGAAGACTTCTATATTTGTCGCCAGCTATTGATAAACAATTTTGTACTAAAATTTTTTTATAGTAATGCGAACGAATCATCTTAATCTATTACTTGTACTCGTACTTGTATTATTTCCGATGAGTACACGCGCATATGGCGCTGATGAATGTGTGATGTTGTATACTCCCTACACTAAGATTGCGGTTCCGCCGGGAGAGTCTATCAATTACAGTGTTGACGTCATTAATAATTGTGACGAAGTGAAGAATGCCTCTATTTCCGTCTTAGGAATGCCGCGAGGTTGGAAGTATGAGATGAAAGCCGGAGGTTGGACAGTCGATCAGGTATCCGTTCTGCCGGGTGAAAAGAAGAATTTCTCTTTCAAGGTGGATGTCCCGTTTAAAGTAAATAAAGGAACGTACCATTTTACGCTGACTGCCCCTGGCGTGGCGGAATTGCCGTTGACTGTGACTGTCTCCGAACAGGGAACTTATCAAACTGAATTTGTGACAAAGCAACCCAATATGCAAGGCAATTCGAAATCAACCTTCAATTTTAACACGACGTTGAAAAATCAGACAGCAGACCAGCAGCTATATGCATTGATGGCAGACGTTCCGAGAGGATGGAATGTCACTTTCCGGGTAGCGGGCAAGCAAGCCACTTCTGCACAAGTGGAAGCCAATGCGACGGAAAATATCAGTATCGATATTAATCCGGCGGCTAATGTGCAGGCGGGCACTTATAAGATTCCGGTCCGTGCGACAACTAGTTCGACCTCTGCCGATATCGAGTTGGAGGTGGTTGTCACTGGTTCCTATGATATCGAGCTGACGACTCCGAGGGGATTGTTGAGCGCGGAGATTACGGCAGGAGATATGAAACGTATTGATCTGCTCGTACGCAACAATGGGTCTGCCGAACTGAAAGATGTCCAGTTGACAGCCTCTAAGCCGGTTGACTGGGAAGTTACCTTTGAACCTTCTAAAATAGAGAAACTGACGGCCGGTGGCACGACGAATGTTACTGCGACGATAAAAGCATCCGGAAAAAGGCCCTTCCGGGCGATTATGTGACGAAGATGACGGCCAAGACGCCTGAAGTCAATACGACTGCGGAGTTCCGCATATCCGTTCATACTCCCATGGTTTACGGTTGGTTGGGGATTTTGATTATTATGCTCGTGTTGGGCGGTGTGTATTATCTGTTCCGTAAATATGGAAGGAGGTAAATCATGTGCCAGTATGTGATCGAACTTACCGGTTTGACGAAAAAGTATGGAGACTTTACTGCCGTGAACGACTTGAACTTGCAGATTCGCAAAGGTGAGATATTCGGGTTGCTGGGGCCGAACGGGGCAGGGAAATCGACGACCATACTGATGATGCTGGGCCTGACCGAACCGACAACTGGTTCCGTAAAGGTATGTGATATCGACTCCACCACTCATCCGATAGAAGTGAAGCGCAAAGTAGGATATATGCCGGAGGATGTGGGTTTCTACGAGGATATGACAGGAATCGAGAACCTTGTTTATACAGCCGCCCTTAATGGTATCCGGAGGAAAGAAGCGCGTGCGAAAGCAGAGCGGTTGCTTGATCGGATAGGATTGGTGAAGGAAGCGGATAAAAGGCCGGTAAATATTCAAAGGGATGCGTCAACGCCTTGGATTGGCCGATGTGCTGATAAAAAGCCCTGAAGTAATTATTCTGGATGAACCGACTTCCGGGATAGATCCGGCCGGTGTGCAGGAATTTATGGATCTGATCCGGCAGTTGAGCCGGGAAGAGGGATTGACCGTCCTGTTTTCTTCCCATCATCTGAACCAGGTCCAGCAAGTTTGCGACCGGGTAGGATTGTTTGGAGGGGGAAAGTTGCTGGCGGAGGTCGAACTGACAGATTTGCATAAGACTGAGCATGGGCTTGACCATATCTATAATCAATATTTCGGGGGAGGACGCGGCCATGAGTAATACGAATCATCCTTTTTGGGTTATTGTCAATAAAGAAATCTCCGATTATGTGAGAAGCTGGCGTTTTATTATCCTGATCGCTATCATTGCACTGACATGTATGGGTTCGTTGTATACGGCTCTGACAAATATCCGTGAAGCGATAAAGCCGAATGATCCTGATGGAGCGTTCCTTTTTCTGAAACTGTTTACGGTTTCGGACGGGACGTTGCCTTCTTTTGCTGTGTTTATCAGTTTTTTAGGGCCATTGTTAGGAATTTCATTAGGGTTCGATGCCATTAATTCGGAACAAAATAAAGGGACGTTGAGCCGTATATTGTCTCAGCCGATTCACCGGGATTATTTGATTAATGCGAAGTTTGTGGCGGCTTTGGCTGTAATTGGCATCATGCTGTTCATGTTGGGATTCTTGGTTATGGGATTCGGACTGATTGCGATCGGAATCCCGCCTACGGCTGAAGAGTTTATGCGTGTCGTCTTCTTTCTGTTCGTAAGCCTCTTTTATGTGGCATTCTGGTTGAACTTGTCGATATTCTTTTCAATCCGTTTTAAACAAGCGGCGACTTCGGCATTGGCTTGTGTGGCGATCTGGTTGTTTTTCAGCGTGTTCTATAATATGATTATCAACCTTGTCGGAAAGGCATTGAGTCCTTCGGCTTGGGCTTCTGACTATCAGGTGATCGCTTACCAGCGGTTTATGTTGAATTTGCTGCGTTTTTGCACCGAGTGAGTTGTTTAATGAAGCGACGATGACATTGCTGATGCCTTCCGTGAGGAGTTTGGGGCCGCTGACGATGGAGCAGGTGCATGGCGCGATTCCAAGCCCGTTGCCTTTAGGCCAGAGCCTTTTGGTCGTTTGGCCGCAACTGACCGGATTGATTGCTGCGACAGTTGTATGTTTTGCTTTGTCGTATGTCTCTTTTATGAGGAAAGAAGTACGGTCAAGGTAAATAATATGCCAATTCGTAAAATGTGCCGATGAATAGGAAACTCCTGTTGATCGGCACATTTTACGAATTGGCATATTCTCATTATTTATCGTTCTGTTAATTTGAAACGCAGGCGTAGCCGTCCGTCGGTGTAATCGTATGTGAGCATTTTGAAATGTCCGATTTCTGACGTGTTATTGACATGTGCTCCGATACACGCGCAAGTGTCATAGTCTCCGATGCGGACAATGCGCAATGTCTCGCTTGCGTCTTCCGGCAACTTGCTGAGATCGACGATCTTTCCGGCTTCCGCTTTCGGCACAAATTCGATTGTAACCGGCAGATGCCGGTCGATCACCTCATTTATCCGACGTTCTACTTCTTCCATCATTTCGGCGGTCGGTTCTTCCTGCAATTCGTAGTCGCATTTGCTCTTTTTCCGTTCTATATGTGCATTCTTCGAACGGGGACAACCGAACATGCGAACCATTGTCTGGTTCAATATATGTTCAGCCGTATGCATAGGAGGATATTCCTGTTTGTTGTGCTCGTTTAATTGGATTTCCTGTTCCATTGTTCTATTTCCTTCTTTAATATACTATATACATTAACATTCACGTATTCACCGGAAGTCAGCAATTCGCCTTCCCGTTCCGTACCTTCCAGTGTGAATCCCAATCGCTTCGGGACAGCGTTGCTCGGAATGTTGCCGACGGCGCACCGGATTTGGATGCGGTTCATGTTCCGTTCGCGCACGGCCCATTGGCAGAGATAACGGACGGTATTCGTGACGATCCCTTTTCCCCGATAGGCGGGAAGCAGCCAGTAGCCTATTTCCGTTCGCCGGTTAGGGGCATCGGAGAAGTGGAACCCGGCCAGCCCGCAAATAGCTTCTCCTTGTTCCAAAATGTAGACCGGATCGCGCTGTTCGTAAGGGACAGCCAATACGGATTGCAGGAATCCTTGTTCATCTGCAACACTCTTGAGCCCGTCGATAAAAAGGCAGCCAGATGCGCAGATCTTCCCGGTTTTTATCAATCGCTTCGAAAATCAGGGTTGCATCTTCAAAAAGTTGCTTCCCGAATCGTATAATCGGAAATGCCTATCGGGTGGGAGTAAGGGCGGATTGTCTTTTCGAAAGCTTTCCTTGCACTGTTGTTCCGGTAATACACTTCGCCACAGTATTTGAATCCCAACGTGTCGATCAGGCGAAGCATATAAGCATTGTCATATTTCGTATCTACGCGGAAATTGTAGACACCTTTCTTTCGGCTTACTTCTTCCGCTTGCAACATAAACTGTTTTGCCATGCCCTGCCGTTTCATCTCGTCGGCAATGGCCAGGCGGTGGACGATGACATAAGGCAGATCGTTCGACCATTTGCCTTCTATATCTTTATAGACAGGTTCACCATCGAATGAAATGACTCCGTATGCAACAACCCGGTCTTCCCGGCAAATGACGTATCCGTTTCCGTCTTGTATGTCTTGACGGATATGTTCGATTGCAGGGTAGTTCTCGTCCCATTGTTGACTTCCAAGGCGTTGCATTTGGGCTTTTGCTTGTCCGATGATTTGCCAGATTCGTTCGATATCTGTCTCTTCTGCTTTTCGGAATATGTCAGATGGTATACTTGAGATTGCCATTTGTCTTTTGATTTTATTGTAATGAATCCTCAAAGATAGTTTTTATTTTATTATTCCAAATAGAGGCAATCAGTCCTTGTCTTTACACGGGCATTTCTATATAAAGTCTTTAGCAAAACAACTATCATACTATCATAATTGAGTTTATGTGATTGTAAAACAGTATGTTATTCTATGATAGTTCTTGTTTTTAACTATCATTCATCTATCATAACCATCATGGATGAAAAGTGATAAAGGATTATATATCAATGTTTTATCAAATGAAGGATATGTTCTGAAGCTGATACAAAATAGATTAAAGAGGCTCGTTTTTTCATGAAGACAAGCTACTTTTTAGGCAAAAACAACTTGAAAAGTTTCTTCAGACCCGGGTGGAAGGGCATGGGAGATCCGGGTGTGGAGGAGGTGGAGACCCGGATCTACGTGAAACCGGAACGGGGATGTGGAGCTGTTTATCTGCCTTGTTTGAGGAGATTTTATGCACTGTTTCTGATTATAATCCAGTGGATTACCTTGTGTATCCTCCCATGGCATGATCGCTTCCTTCTTTATTGGAAAGAGAATGTTAAAAAGATAAGTCGGTAAGGTCGTTTTCATAAACATTTGCTGTTCTTAACCTGGTAATTCCAATCAAAACAGTTTAATTTTTTGTTATAAAGATAGATTTAAGTCTGAAACGGTCTAAACAAATTATTAGGTATGATACGAAAACTTTTGATTCGGGATCTGACTCTCCGGGATGGTCAGCAATCTGCTTTTGCGACGCGAATGTCACAAAAACAGATAGACAAAGTGCTTCCTTTTTATAGGGAAGCCGGTTTTTATGCGATGGAAATATGGGGGGTGCCGTGCCCGATTCTATCATGCGATATTTGGGGAGAAGATCCCTGGGAGCGGTTGGAGAAAATAAAAGCTTCGGTAGGGAATACCTCTAAGTTGACGGCCCTTTCACGCGGGCGTAACTTGTTTGGTTACAATCCTTATCCCGATAAGATTATTAAAGGCTTCTGTCGCAATTCTATAGAATCCGGATTGGATATCATGCGCATATTTGATGCGCTGAATGATGTGGAGAATATAAAATCGACAGTCAAATATGTAAAACGCTTCGGAGGAATGGCTGATTGTGCCGTCTGTTACACGATTGATCCGTATCACTCGGCTGTTGAAAGAATTGTCGCAGCTTTACACGGGCATCCGTTGCATAAGCCTGTTTTTACAAATGAATACTTCTTGGATAAAGCGCTTCAAATGGAGGCTTTAGGAGCCGATATGATCACGATTAAGGATATGAGTGGCCTGATTCCACCGGGAAGAAGCGCTGAAATAGTACGTTTGTTCAAAAAACATCTCAAAGTTCCGGTAGATTTTCATACTCATTGTACGCCAGGATATGGTCTGGCTTCGGTTTTGGCCGCTATTGTCAACAGGGGTGGATGTTGTCGATACCAATATCTGGTATTTCGCCGGTGGAACGGCTGCTCCGGCAATCGAACTGGTGTATGTGTTTTGTAAGAAAATGGGGATCGAGCTGGATATCAATATGGAGGCGATCGCGAAAATCAATGCTCATCTGTTGGATATCCGCAAAGAGTTGTCTGTTTTCGATATGGCAAAACAACTACCTAAGCCGTTTAATCCTTTGACAGACAGAATACCGACTGAGATCGACCGTTTTTTTAACGATGCGATCGACGCAGCCCGGAAAGACAAAGAGGAAGATTTGCTTATCTTCTGCCGTGCCATAGAAGAATATTTTGGTTTCCCGAACCGAATGAACTGGTGAAGAAGGCCCAGATACCGGGAGGTATGTATACGAATATGGTAGCTCAGTTGAAGCAATTAGGACAGTTGGACTTGTTGGAAAAAGCAATGTCGTTGATCCCCCAGGTGCGTATGGATGCAGGTTTGCCGCCTTTGGTAACGCCGACAAGCCAGATCATCGGGGCTCAAGCAGTATCGTGTGCGTTGGATCAACTGAAAGGACGTCCGATGTACAGTAATCCGTCCAACCAATTCGTCGCTCTGGTAAAAGGAGAGTATGGAAAGACGCCGGTTCCGATTGATCCGGAATTTCGTTTGAAGATTACGGGTTCGCGGGATGAGGTCCCCTATGATCCTTCCGATTATGAAATGCAGGAGAATCCCGTAATAGAAGAAGTTGGTGTCCAATTGGCTGAGAACGAAAAAGAGGTCTTGCTTCTGGAGCTTTTTCCGATGATGGCGCATAATTTCCTAGCGAAGAAGAAGCAGAAACAAGCACATGTTGCCACATGATATCAGATTGTTTTTATGTATTTAAGAGCTTTTCCCCGGCTATTTGTCCGGAGGAAAGCTTTTTTTTACATTTGTCTGCCGGAAATAAGCTGGAGTCGAAATGGGAAAGAGGTACAGGATAATTCTGTTTTTGTTTTTTACTGCAAATATGGTTTTTGCGGAAAGTAACCTCGACTCTTTATTAGTCAATTTGGATCAAACGATTCTCCAGCATGAGATTTATAAAGACAGGAGAGAAGCCCGGATCCGTGAATTGAAAGGAAAAGCAACCAAGACAGCTCCGAACTCTATTGCCGCTTACCAGCTCAACGATAGCATTTATCGGGAATATAAATCTTATATGTGCGATTCGGCTGTCCTCTATCTGACCAAAAATATCAGGATCGCCCGTAATTTGCGTGATCAGGAGCGGGAGTACAAAAAGTAAATTGCTGTTAGCCTCCCTGCATGCTGCAACTGGCATGTATCAAGAAGCGATCGATGTATTGGAGGAAGTCCGCCGTGAAGATTTGCCAGCTTCTCTTACCCGTGATTATTACGCCTGCAAAGAACAGGTATACAGGGAGATCTCCGGTAATTCCCGTGATCCGCAAAGTATACGCCGCTATGAAGATAAATCTTTCGTCTATCGGGGATTCTTTAGCGATGATGTTGCCGGAAGATGCCGGCAAGCGGGTTGAGTTGCAGGAACTGGCTTTGAGGGCTGACGGATGTACTGATGAAGCCCTTCGGATCAATGATACACGTTTGGCAAAAATTCCGTTCGGAACTCCTGAATATGCACTTACTTCTTATCAGCGTGCGATGATCTACCGCCAGAAAAAGATCGGGAAAAAGAAAAGTATTATTTGGCCCTTTCTTCCTTGTCAGATATTCAGTCGGCTATCACAGATCATGCTTCCTTGTGGATGTTGGCTGATTTATTGCTTAAAGATGGCGATATCGAGCGTGCTTATCATTATATCCGTTTTTCTTGGGATGAGACGAACCGGTTTCGTGCCCGCTCAAGAAGTTGGCAGAGTGCGGATATCCTTTCGTTGATCGATAAGAACTACCAGGCTACGATAGAAGGGAAGAACTGGATACTGGTCACATATCTGACGCTGATCAGTGTACTTACCTTGTTATTGATCTCTGCCATCGTCTATATATATCGGCAGATGAAGCGACTGGCGGAGGCCCGCAATCATTTGCAGGAGACAAACGAGCAGTTGAAGGTGCTGAACGGCGAATTGTATCAGATGAACGATCGTTTGCAGTCCGCCAACCTCGAACTGTCCGAATCCAACCGGATCAAGGAGGAATATATCGGGCGTTTCATGAGTCTGTGTTCTTCTTATATCGATAAACTCGACGGTTATCGCCGTATGGTTTATAAAATGGTTTTTTCCGGACAGATCGGGGAACTGGTTAAAGTTACCCGATCGTCAAAGGGGTTGGGAGGCGGAGCTGAATGCACTTTATAAGAATTTTGATACTGCATTTCTCCATCTGTTCCCGAATTTCGTGACACAATTTAATTCACTTTTGCTTGAAGATGAGCAGGTGGTACTGAAAAGGGACGAGTTGCTGAATACGGAACTCCGCATTTTCGCCTTGATTCGTCTGGGCATCGACGACAGTTCGCAGATTGCAGAATTCCTCCGTTATTCCGTAAACACCATCTATAATTACCGTGCCAAAGTGAAGAACAAGGCATGCGTTTCCAGAGATGATTTCGAGAATTTAGTCCGGGAAATTCATTAATCCTTTTATATTTGATCCACTTTTTTAGTAATATAAAAGATTTGTATCTTGTTGTTAGATAAATATTTGAGTGTTTTGTCTGTCCACTTATTTATTCACCGTCTCCCTTAGCTTTCCTTTTCTTCTTAATTTTGAATCACAGCTAAGTATTTGATAATCTTAATAATAAAGTTTTCTTTGTTTGAATATGTAAATATAGCAGTAAGTCATTATT